>BFBZ01000001.1_pt7 | contig 165344 bp, 123 predicted proteins | sample 1888401 | NCBI WGS metagenome assembly BFBZ01 (sample SAMD00112614, study PRJDB3348) | symbiont metagenome | host: Chara braunii
CCCTCGTTTCAACCCACGCCCCTGCGTGAGGGGCGACCCCCTCGATCTGGACCAGGTTCAGCTCGGCCTGGGTTTCAACCCACGCCCCTGCGTGAGGGGCGACCAGGAGTGCCAAACGGCAACGGTGCCATCGATAACGTTTCAACCCACGCCCCTGCGTGAGGGGCGACATTCATCGCATCGCGCGCGAATGCGCCGCCTAGCTGTTTCAACCCACGCCCCTGCGTGAGGGGCGACCGGATCGCCAAGGGCGAACCAGTCAACATGGTCATGTTTCAACCCACGCCCCTGCGTGAGGGGCGACGACGATGATGATGATGACGACGACGATGGCATGGTTTCAACCCACGCCCCTGCGTGAGGGGCGACACTTGCGGCTTACGGCATTGGGGCCATATTACCAGGTTTCAACCCACGCCCCTGCGTGAGGGGCGACACGAAGTGATCGAGGGTAGCGGCGTGGAGCGCGAGTTTCAACCCACGCCCCTGCGTGAGGGGCGACGATGACGATTTGGATCTGAAGGGGCATACCGATGTTTCAACCCACGCCCCTGCGTGAGGGGCGACAGAAGGCAGGTGGGGTGTCGTACGCGGCGACATGGTTTCAACCCACGCCCCTGCGTGAGGGGCGACGCGATAGTTCTTAAGTGATCGTCGTCGGTGCTTCCGTTTCAACCCACGCCCCTGCGTGAGGGGCGACGCCGTGACATCGTCACGATAAGGTGCCCTGGTTTTGTTTCAACCCACGCCCCTGCGTGAGGGGCGACACCGCCACTTTAACACATGGCGCGGCAAGGAGATGGCACGCACTTTCCGCGAACCGAGGGCTGGGAAGGGTGGAAGGGCACATGTCTCCTAGGAAGGAAAAACCGAAACCGAATTGAGAAAGAGAGTTCGGGCAAACGCGAACCTGCCGGAGTTTGCGTGCGCGCTGGAGGTGCGCGTCAGATCAGATAATGAGCGGACCCTCGATGTCGAACTCGCGACGGGTGCCGTGATGTTCGACACGCTTCTCCCAGTTCGAGCCGAGGTAATAGAACCGGACGCTGTCCGTCTTGGGATCGATGATCCCCAGGAGCCGTTCCTTGCAAACTGCCCACTGGGCTGGATCGACTTTCAACTCGAAGACGGAATACTGAACGCGCTGGCCGAAATCCAGACAAGCCCGCGCGGTCTGGCGAAGCCGGCGCCGGCCGGCCGCGGTTGTGGTTTGGATGTCGTAAGTGACGAGCACATACATGGGAATAACGGCGCCGAAAGTGTCACGAGGGGGAAGTGCTAGGCTTTCCAGAGGAACGGCGGGTAGGCGTCGAGGTCGCCACGGATCCACCGGGCGAAGAGAAGGGCCTGGAGATGGACAAGCATCCCGACCGTGGTTTGCTCCTGCAGGAACGGATGGGTCAAGGTCTGTCTCTTATACACATCTAGATGTGTATAAGAGACAGGCACATACATGGGAATAACGGCGCCGAAAGTGTCACGAGGGGGAAGTGCTAGGCTTTCCAGAGGAACGGCGGGTAGGCGTCGAGGTCGCCACGGATCCACCGGGCGAAGAGAAGGGCCTGGAGATGGACAAGCATCCCGACCGTGGTTTGCTCCTGCAGGAACGGATGGGTCAAGGTCTCCCGTTTGCGCTGCTGGAAGGCTCCGAGCACGGTCTTTCGCGTCACGTCATTCATGACGACCGCGCCGTTCTCACGGACTTCAAACCCGTCGGCCGAGATCTGCCGCCGATTGATGAGAGAAAAGGCCAGACGGTCGGCAATGAATGCTCGAAACTCTTCCATCAGGTCCAGGGCAAGGCTGGGCTTGCCGGGCCTGTCCGTGTGCAGAAAGCCCACGCAAGGGTCGAGGCCAACGGATTCACAGGCCGAGCGGGCGTCGTGAAGCACGAGGGTGTACAGGAACGATAGCAGGGCGTTGATGCGATCCAGAGGGGGACGGCGAGACCGGCCGGTGAACCGGAACGCATCAGGGGATGCCTGTGGACTCAACAGCGCGTTGAAGGCACCGAAGTAGTGCGTGGCCGCTTCACCTTCAAGGCCCCGGATCTGGTCCAGAGCGGCCGCCTGGCGCAGCTCAGGGACAGAGGCGGCCAGGCGATTGATCGCAGCCTGAAGAACGCCTTGTCGGCCGTCGTCGCCGGAGTCGCGATCGCGAGCACCACGCAGGAGGACAGAGCGCGAATTCGCGACCTTCGCGAGCACCACGCGGCGAGCGACCTCAAGGGCAATCTCGGCCTGGTCCGCTAGCCGGTATTGTTGCCGCCGCAAGAGGACATTACCGGACGTGAAGCCTCGAACGGCGGCGAGAAATCGCCCTTGCTCGGTCAGCAGCGATACAGCCACGCCCCGCTCGGCGCAGGCGCCAAGCAAGGCCGGCGAGCAACCCACCCGGCCGAAGCAAACCACACCCTCAAGGTTATGCAGAGGTAATTGCCCCAGGAGCTTACCAGAGGCGCGAACCTGGATCGTCTCTCCCTGCTTCCCAAGGTAGGTCCCCTGGGTCGTGACGTAAAGCGTGTTCAGATGTGTCTTCATTCGAACAAAAGCCTTACGGCTTCTCCCGGTCGCGGAGGAGGGCATCCAGCGTACGATCGAAGTGCCGGCGCGCGGACGTGGCCTGAGGACCAAGCCGGGGCAGACAGACTTCCCGCAAGGAACAGCGGTCGCACTTGCGGCCGGGCTCCGCCCGAGGAGTCTGGCCGGAGCGAATCAGGTCGTGCAGCCGAACCGCCGCGTCGGCCGTCGTCTGTCTGAGATCGGAGGTAAAATCCACACGAGACCGTCGGCGAGTCCGGCCGTAGAAGATCTCTCCGTACTCGACAGGACGGCCCATCATCTCCTCAAGGCAGAGGGCCTGAGCACAAAGCTGAACCCGGTCGCAGTCCCCCCGCTTCGGGCGACCGCGTTTGTACTCCACGGGTACCGCCGCGGCATCGGCCTCGAGGTCCAATTCCACGACGTCGGTCATGCCGAACAGGCCGAGGGTGAAGCTGCGCACGGGAAGGGCACGCGTCGTGCGAGAACCGGAACGAGTCTCGGATCGCCCGCTGTGTGCCTTCCGGTGCAGAAGCGCCCCCTCGGCCGTGAATCGATTTTCCACCCAGAGCCGCTCAATGTGAATGAGCGCGCATTGCCGATCGCAATACAGCAAATGCTGGAGGGCGGAGATCGGTAAGAGGTCGGATTCGGCGAAGAGCATGGTTTTAGCATGTGGTTGTGAACGAGCACGTTCCGTCAGCGGTTTTCATTCCACTGACACGAAAAGTCTTCATATGTTCGAGATTTCTCTGCAACAAGAGTGGCCCGGCCAAGTGTTTTCACCGGTCCATGACCCGGCATACAGGCCCCTGACAAGCGAACACACTGGTTAGCGCCACTCGTTGCTGCTTCACGGACCCACGGGTTTCTCAAGGCTCGCGGATGCAATGCGAGAAAAAGCTGCGTTACGACCACTCGATCCAACGTTCGATGGTCACACCGGTCGGCAAGTCTTTCTCATCGAGGATCAACTCATAGTCCTGGGATGAGCGAGGCGGCCGGCCTGCGGGCTCACCGTTCTCATCCCCTAGAAGCGGCTGCACCCCCGCCTTGGGGCGGCAGCGCACGCGGGCAAAGAGTTGGTCAGCGCGAGCGTTGCCCAGTGGACTCTCATGCCGGAAGGCGACGCACGCGACGGGGCGCATGTTGGCCCGGGCGGCCGAGCGATCAAACTCGAACATCTGGTCAAGCGATTGCTTGAAGAGCGCAAGATCCCCTTCCGAGAAACCCGTCCCGCGCGGTCCGCTTGCCAGGTTCGGATTGACGTAGCCGTGCACGCGGTAAAGAGCATAGGGCACCGTGAACTTGCGTCCCATCGTGCGATTTCCCCCTTCTTGCTTCTCCGCCTCCTTCTCAGTCGTCACGGCGCAGCGCGTCACCGCGTGCTCGAGCGTGACGATCGCATGGAGCGAGCGAGCCAAGCCGAACTGGATTGGCCCACGTACCTGGCCGCAGTTGACCTCGGTCGTCATAACGGCGCCGAAGGCACGGATGTCAAAGAAGTTTTTGCACATCCAGGCGGTAAGATCGCGAGCCTTCTTTTCGTCCTTGGGGAGACTCTTTTTGTCCTTGTCCTTGTCTTTTTCCTTACCCGTGGCCTCCGGCTGAACCGCGCTCCAGGCCCGCTCATGCTGCTTGTTGAGGATCGCCTTCTCCTTGACATAGATTTCGTAAGGCGGTTGTTCTCCATGTGTTAATCCAACAAAATTGCGGATCTTACGCTTGAGGCAGACGTCGGTGACCAGCCCCTGGCCGGTCTCGGGGTCGAGCCGCGGCAAGTTGCCGGCGTCGGGGTCGCCGTTGGGGTTGCCGTCGGTGATCTCGAAGAGATAGACGAGGTCGTACCGGTGCTTAATGGGAACTCCGCTGCCGTTCTGCTCACTCATTGCTGTTCTCCGTTTTCCGGGTTGGTGTTGGCTTGTTTGGTGAAAAAAGCTTCACGTTGGTGGTAGTAACCGATGTAGAAAAGTCCCTGCTTTTCGAGGGGTAAGTGGAGCGGGAAGTGGTTGATACGGGCGCAAATGTTCCGAACGAGCCACTCGAAGGATCCTTTCGTCCGCTTCTTCTCGCCACTCGTCGGTAACTTCTCAACATGATGATGATGGAGCCGCAATAGCCGCGGAAAAACGGTCGCGGGCGTTGCAGCCGCGGTGCTGAAGTAAGAGTCTTTTATCGAGCGGTTGATGTCACCCAGCGCGTCCGTCTGGGCCAACTCGAGGGTGGCGAAGAGACGGCCTAACTGGTACGCCTCGCTTGGATGATCGCTGTTCAGTGCCACAGGCACCTCCTCGTGTCGATTGCGGACAAGATGGGCTTTGAGGATCGCGGCCCGGAGATGGTTCATATGGGAGTCGGCCCGAACGCGACGCATCACCGCGTTGAAGAGGGCCTGCGGATAGGGAAATCCGCCGAGCACGGCCCGCGCGACTTCTCCGGCCAGTTGAGGTGCGATGTCCTTCGCGTCGCGAACCGTCTCGCGCAAGAGCCGGCGAATGACGAGCGGCGGATCGCCGGGGCGAGCGCCGGTCATTTCCAGGTGATCGATGTGGGTGGCCAGCCGTTGCGCGAATTGCTCAACCGTTCCCGCCAGCCAGTAGCGCACGTTCAGCCGGCTCGCATTGGGGGACAGGCCGAGGATGTAGAAAGGAGCCTCCGGGTCCCGAATCCGGTCCACGAGACGCCCTTTGCGCGCAGCATCCAGGAAGCTATTCACCCGCGCGACGGTGGCGGCGTGCTCCGCATCATCATCCGGATAAGAATCCTCATCGAACACATGGCAATACACCTCCTCCGCCTCAGCCCCCTCGGCACGATCCGACCAGAAGATGACCGTCGCGTCACCAATGCGGACCCTGCGCGCGTCGTCGGCGAGTAGACGGTTGAGCGCCGTGGTGTATCGAAAGGCGTCGCGAGTGCCGACAGGGGCGTTATAGCTCTGCGACTTCCCATAGCTCTCGAAGGCGTCGGCGTTGAACGAGACGATTGCCGCTCCTGTGGTATTCGCCCCCGCCACTCCGCTGATTTGCGGATGGAGCCGCGCGAGTTCCTCTTCTTCACCGCTGAGGAGGGAAACACCACGGAGACCCGCTTCGCTCTCGCGCTCACGAGCGAGCCGACTTAGCCACGCCGCTTGAACCGGCTTGCTTTCATGGATGTGGCCCTCCCAGCCGCGAAGCCTGAAGACTACGTTGCTCCCCGCGGCCTCCTCCCATTGGAGCCATGACTCCGCCCGTGCGGGATCCCAATCGTCGAGGAAGCGGCACAAGGCGTTGAACCCTTCGTCATCGGCCAGTTCGGGTAAGAACGACTTGTGAAATTCCCGGAAGGCTTTGAACATCTGTTCGGACCGTCCCGGATTCCCCTTGTTGTCACGGCCCAGGGTATACCCGGTGTTATCCCAGCAGAAGAACGGCTTCAGCCCCGTGCCAGAACGGCCGCCACCGTCGGGGACTAGCATCGCTTTTGGAATGGGCTTCCCACGCTCATTGCGATCCCGAATGTCGTTGAATTCGGGGGACGAGCCATCGGGTTTCAGCAAAACCTCGAAGTGGATTTTCTCGATGCTAAATCCAAACCCCGCGACAGATTGATTGGGGTCATCCTCAAGTCGCTGGTAGTAGCCCAACAGAGCCGGAAGAGGACCACTGACGGGTGTCGCCATCAGCGCACCCCCTTGTCGTTCAGAGGCGGCACATCCATGACGCCGTCGCGAAGCACGGCGCGGAAGAAACGGGGCGTCATGCCATTCTCAAAGTCGATATCGTGAAGCAAATAGCCCAGGTCACGCACACCAAGAAGCTCGGGATGAACCTCAGGGGGCGGCTGCCCCTCCTCGATCAGGGCAAAGTCCGCCGGAAACTCACGGCAGCCGAGATAAGGATGATGGAAATAACGTCCATCGCGGGCGCGCCGATTGAACTGGTCAAGATGTTTGCCAACGTTGTTCTCCCCCTTCACCACATCCAGGTGTGCCCCGATGACGTAAGCCACATCTTTCAAAAGCGTCGCCGCGCGTTGCTGGCGATCCTCCTCGACATAGAGCCCCAGCCGTCCCCGCCCCCCTTTCATCACCGCACCCGCCGTGGTCGCGGGAATCTTGCTCGCCACCTCGTTACGTCGAAGCGACGTGAATCGGATGGGATTCAAGACATGAATACACGTAACCCTCCAGCGAATTTCCGGCTTCCAGTAAATCGCCTCGACAACGCCCCGCGCAGCCGATGGCGTCATCACGTCATAACTCACTCTCTCTACCTTCATCTCCGGCCTGGTGAAACAGGCGTAGTCACTCCAGACATGAATGCGAATTCCCATGGATGTTCTTCTCCGTGATATGATGGATCAGGACAGAACCAGCCGATGTCAAGAGTCGTAGGTTTCCCCCTCGGGCTTATTCACTCTGCGACCGTCGGCGACGTCTGGTCGAGCGGCCAAGGCCGCGCTTACGGACGTCAACGAAATACCACCAGACGTCGTGCTTGGTATGTTGACCGCCGCTGAGTTGACAAAAACGCTCATAAATGCTGTCGAACGCCGCCGTATATGGCAGCCGATCGAGTGGAACTGTTAAATCTGGATAGAGACGAGCAGCAATATCAAGATTTCGTGCACTCGCCATAGTCGACTGTCCTCCCATCCGGACTAGGAAGATCTTACTTGCCATCGCACTAATAATAGCGCAGCGTAGTACCGAGTCCAATCACCTAGACTCTCTTTTGAAAAACTCCTTGCGTCACTTCTCTCATTGAGGAGTGTGGGTTGAAACCTAGTGCGGATGGGAGGGGACCAGTCCCCGACAAAAGGCGGACCGCAAGGTCCGCCTCTTCTTCCAAGGTCAGTCACCAAATCACAGCACCAACCTCTCTGGATCGAGACCCAGGACGTTAAACAAAAGTCCAAGTTTCTGATCGTACGCCTCGCGGTTTCCGAGGAAATACCTGCGGTGGCACTCAATGAGCACACCGTTCTGCAGCAACTTCTGGAGATTGTATGCATAAATACTCACGGCATATCTTTGGACTTTCCGATCAAATTGGCGTAGCCGCCATGGTTCCGGGGCTTCGGGCAGGGCTTCCAGCTCTCTGATCAATTCCTGACCACGATCACCGTAGGGAACGAGGATGGGGGTCTGTGTATCGTCGATGAGTCGATACCGTTCGGCCGCAGTACGGAACTGGGCATGCAGAAAGATGTTCCGATCCCCTTTGAAGCAATCCATGACAGATTGCCTCTCCGAGCCTTGGTCCCACCCTTTTCCACCCTCGCCCCCTTGGTGCCAGTAATGGAGCTTGAAGAAAGCGTTGATCGCTTCTGGTGCAAGTAGGTCAGACTGGCGGTTGGGGGCGACTTCGCGAAATTTCGCGGCGGCTTGTTCGATCGTGGAGTCGGTGGGATACGCCTTGACGTCATACTCGAAGACATACACCCGTCCCAAGATCGGATGACCTTCGGTCGACGTGAGAAGACCCTCACGATTGCAACGTCCCGCCGCCTGGGCCACGGAGTCCAGTCCCGCCGCCGCGCGAAAAACAGCCGGAAAGTCTACGTCCACTCCCGCTTCAATCACCTGGGTCGCGATGACAATGCAAGGCTCGTTCACAGACGGACTGAGCCTCCGCCGAATCTCGGCGACTACCGCCTCACGGTGCGCCGCGCACATCGAGGCACTCAGATGAAGGGCATTGGCATCGCCGAGCATTTGGTACAGGTCTGATGCGTGCCGCCTTGAGTTCACGACGCAAAGCACCTGGCGCTCACTCCGCAGACGTTTGAAGAGTCCTTCGTTGTCCATCCGCCCCAGGAGTTCAACCGAGGTTCGTTGTAACGCTCGGTGGAGTTTGAGGGGTTCATCGATAATGGGGCGCACGTTCTCAAGGCCGATGGAAAAGCCGTCTCGTTTCTCGACCGCCGGTTGCGTGGCCGTGCAGAGAACGATCGTGGCTCCGTAGTTGTTCACCAGTTCCTCGAGGGCGGCGAGCGTCGGCGCCAGCAGCCGCGGTGGAAGCGCCTGAGCCTCGTCGAGAATGATCACACTCTTCGCGAAGCGGTGCAGTTTCCGGCATCGGGAAGTCCGAGAGGCAAAGAGCGACTCGAAGAGCTGAACGTTGGTCGTGACGACCAGCGTGGCGTCGTAATTCTCAGCCGCGAGCCGCGAGCGGTCCGTCTGCCGAACGGGGTCGTCCGGTTCGAGGTTGCTGTGATGCTCGAGAACCGCCTCACTCCGATCTCCCAGCGCCTCACGAAACACGTTGGCGGTCTGCTCGATGATACTCGTAAACGGAATGGCATAGATGACACGCCTCAGCCCGTGCTTCTCGGCATGAGACAGGGCGAAAGCCAGGGAGGAAAGCGTCTTGCCACCCCCCGTCGGGACGTTCAGCGAGAAAAAACCAGGATCGAGGGCCGACTTGGTCCGGCAGGCTGCCAACACCTCCCGGCGCTGGCGATTGACGGGAGTGTCCGCCGCATCTTGCTGCTTCCTGGCGAGATACTCGTCCAGACGCTCAAGCAGATCCTCGCAGGAAACGTCAACGTTTGGCCGCAAAGCGGCTTTTCCCGGATTCATGAACGCTTCGGTATCGAGGAAGTCGGCATCGACCAGGCATGAGAAGAGCATTCGCGTGAAGAACGCCAGTGTAAAACCCCCGTCCCCCCTCTTACTTTTTCTCAACTTCCGCGGCAACGAGAGAGGCTGATTCAGGATGTCGACAGGAATGTCTATCGTCGGTTCGACCTGTTTGCTCAGGCGATGGGAGAGTCCCGGTTCGCCGGCCTCGTTATCTGGCAAACCCGCATGATGGCCGGCAATAACGTAGGCGAGTAATCGTCCTGCCGGATCAAGCCGTGCTGCGTGTTGAGCGCCCGCTGTTGAGTGGTCCACGCGAAGCGACACGTCGGACGCATGCACGGATTCGCCCGAACCAGCGCTCGAAGCGAGGTAGCTTTGAAACGCCACGCTATATTTCCCGAGGTCGTGCCACAAGCCGGCAAGCCGGGCCCATTCGCCGGCACCAAACACCGCGCCGAAATCCTCGGCCTGTGCGGCCGTCCCTTTCAGGTGAGCATCCAAGAGTTGCCACTCCGAAGGGGGACGTCCCGACAAAGTGTGCGCATAGAAATTCTGCGACATGTTTCAATGCCTCTTCGCTTGGCATGCAACAAGAATCATCAAAGACGAGCTACTTTTCGAATGATAAAAATGATCTCGTAAGATTCACTTTTGCCATCTCTTGGTCCTCAAAAGGCCTTTCACAAATGCGAAGACTCCCCCGGCTTCGCGCAGAGAACCCCTTTCCCGTAGAACCATTCGTCGTCGACCTGTGGACCACACAGGCGATTGACTCAGGTCCGCGAGATCGATCTTCAAGCAACGGATAATTCACCCCCCAATCACCGGCACAAGCTCGCGTGAGCTTGGTCCGAAGACGGGCGATATCCCCTCAAGCGGCGCAATTGATCATGAGCGACGACTGATATCTGTGCTCAAACGAAATGACACGTACATCAAAGAGGCAACCTACTGGACAGATGATACATGACGCATCTTTCCCGTCAAGACCCTCCCCATTTGAATTATCCGTGGATTGGCCACACTGGTCTCAACGAAGATTTTCGCCAGATTGAGCCGACGAGAGGAACGTCGTACAAGGGCTCTCGCGCGCGAGATATCGACACGCTTGTCGTACCGCCTGTGGAATCCGCGAAGGCCGCCGCTGCTCCAATGGAAACCGAACACCGCCCAAATAAATCCAAGAATACTCAGTTGCCGATTATTTCACGCGAAGATTCCGGAAAACGAAAGATGAGCTCCGGTAGCCATCGGCAGGGGGGGGGTGCACCAGGAGAGAAGACGGTCGAGTTCCGTGCACAAGGCCGCTTGGGATGGCATGTGTGGTCTCAGAGCTTTTGCCCGCGGGAAGGGACCACCAGCGCTACCCAACCGGCTTCTTACGACAACGCGGTCCCTTGTCAGGTCTGCGGGAAAGCCCCTTGAGAAGCGCTTCAGCGGGACCTTGCGTCGATGTGGTTGCGGAACCAGAGTTCGAGCATCAGTAGGGTCCAGAGTCGGTAGGCGTGGTCGCGCTTGCCATGGACGTGTTCGTCGATGAGGGTTGTCACGACCTCGGGGCGGAAGAGGCCCCGGCCGATGGCGATGGGGTCGAGGAGAACGGTGCGGATTTCTTCTTTGAGGGCGCCTCGGAACCAGCGGTCGAGAGGGACGCCGAAGCCCATTTTCGGGCGGCTGCGAATCTGCGGGGGGAGGAGATCGCGGAAGGCCTGCTTCAGGACCACTTTCGAGCGCCCCCCTCGGATCCGAAGCTTGTGCGAGACCGGCATCGTCATAGCGAGTTCGACAACGCGGTGGTCAAGGAAGGGTCCGCGGCACTCAAGGCTGTGCGCCATGCTGGCCATGTCGACCTTGGTGAGCAGGTCGCAGGGCAGGTAGGTGAGAAGATCCGCGATCATGGCACGAGTGACCGGGTCTCGCTGAGGGGCAACCGCCAGGGCTCGCTCGAGGACGGACGAGGGGTCGGCACCGTGCGGTTCAGACTCGCCGGTCCGGGCCAGGGTGTCGATCCAGTCGTCGGTGTAGAGCGCCGAGCGGCCCACCTCGTCGAACTGGCAAACCCAGCGCAGGTAGCGCGACTCCAGTGGATCGCCGAGGGCTTCGAGCCAGCGGCGTACGCGGCGGAGCCGGGTCTTGGCCCGCGCCGAGGCCGGTAGTGCGCGGGCCAGCGGGCCGCTCAAGATTCCGCGAGGGCCGGCGGGGATGCGATCGGTCAGCACGGCGAGCGCCAATGCTCGGTATCGGTCGTAGCCCGCGAAGAGTTCGTCTCCGGCATCACCGCTCAGCGCCACGGTTACCTCGCGGCGGGTTTCACGCGAGACGTACCAGGTCGGAACGGCAGAGCTGTCGGCAAAGGGCTCGTCGAACTGCCAGGCCAGGGCAGGCAAGGTTTCCCAGACCTGCGGCGTCACGACAAACGCATGGTGCTCGGTTCCGAGATGATTGGCGGCGAGCTCCGCGTATCGGGTCTCATCGAAGGCAGGGTCGTCGAACCCGATCGAGAACGTCTTCACCGGCCGGCTCGATGCTTCCTGCATCAGGCCGACGATGATTGTTGAGTCGACTCCCCCGGAGAGAAACGCCCCCAGCGGGACGTCGGCGACCATCTGCTCGCGCACGGCGTCGCGGAGCGTTGACCGAAGCTGTTCGACCCCTTCATCCAGGGATCGGGAAGACTCGAGCGACCAGTCGGGTTCCCAGTAGCGGGCCAGCTCGAGCTTTCCGTCACGCCAGACGGCATAGTGCGCGGGGGGGAGCTTGTACGTCCCCTCAAGGATCGTGTCGGGATGAGGAACGTAGCCATAGGTGAGGTAACGGTCGAGCGCGCGAGGAGAGACCCGGCTGGGCACGTCGCGCTCGGGCAGGGCCAGAAGCGCTTTGAGCTCGCTGGCGAAGACCAGGCGAGTCCCATCGTGCCGATAGAGCAGGGGTTTCTGCCCCATTCGGTCGCGGGCCAGGATCAATTGGCGGCGGGGGGCGTCCCAGATTGCCAGGGCGAACATCCCACGCAGCAGCGAGAACATCGCCGGCCCTTCGTCCTCGTAAAGATGGACCAGGACCTCGGTGTCTCCCTGCGAGCGAAGCACGTGACCACGGGCTTCGAGCCGGTGCCTCAGCGCGGGAAAGTTATAGATCTCGCCGTTGAACACGGTCCAGATCGTGCCGTCTTCGTTGCTCAGAGGCTGATGACCGCCGGCGAGGTCGACGATCGAGAGCCGACGAAACCCGAGAGCGGCGTGCGCATCGCGATACGTCCCCGAGTCGTCCGGGCCTCGATGCACGATCCGGTCCATCATGGCCGTGAGGTCCACGTCGGCCAAAGACCGGCCGGAGTCCGTCCACGCTCCTCCCGTGATCCCGCACATGACTCGTCCCCTTCCGGGTGCTCGACGTCGTCGTCGCCAACCCCCCGGGATGGCAAGGTTTCGAAGGCTTCGCGTCAACGTAGGATAAACGACCTTGGCGGATCCCCCAAACGTTCACGCTCCCACTTCCATTGTGGAGACTTGGCTGGGTCTTTCCAACCCCCGCGCCTCATGACCGAAAACCTGAGTTCGAACCAGGAACGAGCCCAAGGTAAACGCGAGAAAAACTCGACAGGCACCTGATTTACCGCCTTTTTTCGCTCAGGAAGAATCCGTATTCTATGTTAATGTCAAGGTAGGCGAGGCAGCCTTTTTGACCACACACTTCGGAGCGTTTGCATGCTGCGCGAGAGGAGGGCGCGAGCACTTCTCACCTCGGTAATTCTCTTTTGGGGGGTTACCGTGATGGCTGGCTTTGCGTTCGTACATTCCTACGAGGGGCGTCCGGGAGAAACCGGAGACGTCCAAGCAAGCTGGCCTGAGGGGAGCTCGATCCCGTTTGACCCTTCCCGAGCCAACCTCGTTCTATTCGCCCATCCTCGCTGCCCCTGCACGCGTGCCAGCATTGCTGGTCTCGCCCGCATCATGGACAAATGCGGACCCTCCGTGACAAGTCAGGTCGAGTTCTTCCAACCTCGCGAAGCGGCGAGCGAATGGCGGGAAAACGAACTTTGGCGCCGCGCGTCTCACATCCCCGGCGTGAAGGTTCAGGGCGACCTTGATGGTGAAGAGGCCGATCGCTTTGGTGCTGAAACCTCGGGAATGGTCTTTCTTTACGACAAGAACGGTGAGTTGCTTTTCCACGGGGGAATTACCGCCGGGCGCGGTCAGGAGGGGGACAATCAGGGACTCGAGGCGGTCATTGCTCGGCTTTCCCAGGATTCTTCGGCACAATTCAGGAGTTCTCCCGTTTTCGGCTGCTCGATTCTTGACGCGCCGGCGGACAAGCAGGTGAGGGGAGCGCGTGATGGCCTCTGACACCAACGTGAAGGATGGACCCGCGGAAGCGACGACCAGGGGAGAGGCTGAAGCGATCTTCCGGGCGGATCTGGACCACATTGCCAAGCGAACCGATCGGCTCTTCGCCGGTCTGCTCGCGTTTCAATGGGTGGTCGCGATCCTCATGGCGATCTTGATTTCACCGCGCGCCTGGGCTGGCACCACGAGCTGGGTTCATGTTCACGTCTGGGTTGCCCTTATCCTTGGGGGCGCCATCGTCAGCCTTCCCATTGCCCTGGCGCTAACGCTGACGGGGCACGTATGGACGCGGCACGTGATCGCAGCCTCCCAGATGCTGATGGGAGCCCTGCTGATCCACCTTACCGGCGGGCGAATCGAAACCCACTTCCACGTCTTTGGCTCGCTCGCGTTCCTTGCCTTCTATCGCGACTGGCGTGTCATCATCACGGGCACGATCGTCGTCGTGGCGGACCATCTGTTGGGGGGAATCTTCTGGCCCCGTTCCACCTATGGAAGCTCGGTGGCGGAACCCTTACGTTGGCTCGAGCACGCCGCCTGGGTCATCTTCGAGGACATTTTCCTCATCCAGTTCTGTTATGAAAGCAGCAAGGAGATCCGGCGCGCCGCCGAGCGCCAGGCCGAGATCGAGGCGGCCCGCGTTCGTATCCAGGCAGCCGGGCAGGCGCGAGCCGCCGAGCTGGAAGCCCGAGTGGCTGAACGGACGGGAGAGTTGGTCCAGGCCAAGGAGATCGCCGAAGCCGCCAGCCGTGCGAAGAGTGAGTTCCTCGCCAACGTCAGCCACGAAATCCGAACCCCGATGAACGGCATCATCGGAATGTCCGAGCTCCTTCTCGATACCCAGCTCTCGCAGGAGCAACGCGAGTACCTCGAGATGGTCGCGTCGTCGGCCGATGCGCTGCTGACGGTCATCAACGACATCCTGGATTTCTCCAAGATCGAAGCCGGCAAGCTGTTTCTCGACGCCGGGCCGCTCGACCTGCGCGAATGCCTGGGAGACGCCATGCGTACTCTCGGCCTGCGTGCCCATCAAAAGAGTCTGGAACTCGCTTTCGATATTTCCCACGACGTGCCCGACGCCTTGATCGGAGACGGCGGCCGGCTCCGCCAGGTCCTGGTCAACCTCGTGGGCAACGCCATCAAGTTCACCGAGCGAGGCGAGGTGGTCGTCTCCGTGGAGCAGGTGAGCCGCAACGGGAGAGACGTCGACCTTCGTTTCTCGGTCTCCGACACGGGTATCGGGATCCCCGCCGAGCGCCATGCCGTGATTTTCGCCCCCTTCGAGCAGGCTGACGGCTCGATGACGCGCAAGTATGGCGGCACGGGACTCGGTCTCGCAATTTCTTGCCGCCTCGTCGAAATGATGGGGGGGCAAATGTCGCTCGAGAGCCGCGTGGGGGAGGGAAGCACCTTCTCATTCACCGCGAAATTCGAGGTCGCCGACCGAGAGGTCGACCAGAGCATCGCCCATATCGACCTCCGCGATATTCCCGTGCTGATCGTCGACGACAACGCGACGAATTGCCGAATCCTCCGCGAGCTCCTGTTCCAGGAGGGAATGCGTCCCACGGCCGTGGAAGACGGTAGGTCGGCTCTCTTCAAGCTAAAGCGAGCGAACGCGGCGGGCGAACCGTTCGGGCTGGCGATCCTGGACGCCATGATGCCCGAGATGGACGGCCTCACCCTGGCGCAGCGCATCCGGGAAGACCGCAGCTTTCCGTCACTCCCGATCATCATGCTCTCCTCCGCCGGGCAGTATTCCGACGCAGCCCGGTGCCGCGAGCTGGACGTCGTCTACCTCACGAAGCCGGTCAAGCATTCGGACCTTCTAAAAACCATCGTGAAGGTCCTCTCGAAAGGAACCCCTACGAAAACGGAGCCCGCGGTGGTCCGTTCCCATTCCCATCCGTCCCCCTTGCCGCCGGCACACCTGCGAGTTCTGGTGGCCGAAGACAATGCCGTGAACCAGACGCTGGCTCTGCGTCTGCTCGTCAAGTTCGGGCACGACGTTGTTGTGGTGGGAGATGGTCAGGAAGCTCTCGACATTCTCGAAAAGCAGCGTTTCGACCTGGTGCTGATGGATCTGCAAATGCCCAGGCTCGACGGCCTGGAAGCCACGGCTAAGATCCGCGAACGAGAGCGCGAAACGGGGCGCCACCTACCCATTATCGCCATGACGGCCCACGCCATGCGGGGAGACCGAGAACGCTGCTTGAAAGCCGGTTGCGACGACTACGTCTCCAAACCGATGCGCGCCAAGGATCTCGCCGAGACCATCGACCGCTGCATGGCGATCGTGGAGAGTTCAGCCCCGCCAGACAACGACGACGTCAGGAATCATTCACCTTCCCCCCCCATCGCAGCAGCAGCCCCCACTTCCGTTTTCGACCTCTCCACGGCTCTCGCGGGAGTCGACGGAGACGAAGACCTGCTTCGCGAGCTGGCTCAAATCTTCCTCGAAGACAGCCCCCGCCTTCTCAGCGCCGTGTGCGAATCCGCCGCGCAGGGGGACATGGCCCAACTCCAGCGCGCGGCCCACGCCCTCAAGGGGTCGGTCGCCAACTTCGGCGCGGGGAAGATCGTCACCTTGGCCCTTCAGCTCGAAAAGCAAGGGAACGAAGGAAATGCCGACGAGGTCGGACCACTCGTCACCGAGTTGCAGGATTTGACCGAAACGCTCAGGACCGAACTCGCCGCCCTGGTGACCACGAGCACTTTCTAGTCGCCTGTTGTTATAATCCGCGGCTTAATGCAGGATGTCCTCTATAATTAGGCAGGCCGAGAACCCCTAATTTTGAATTCGCCCATGAACATTCTAATCGCTGAGGACGACCGCGTCTCCGCCTTGAGGCTACGCAGGTCCCTAGAGAAACTTGGCTACAGTGCCCAGGTTGTCCACAACGGAGGAGATGCCTGGAAGCTCGTCCGTGGCGGCGGCGTTGAACTCCTCCTCTCCGACTGGATGATGCCCGAAATCGACGGCCTGGAGCTCTGCCGCCTCATTCGCGCCCAGCCCGACGCTCTTTACACCTACATCATTTTGCTGACCTCACGAGGCGGTCGCGACGATCGCGTCGCGGGGCTCGAGGCCGGCGCTGACGACTTCCTCACCAAGCCGGCCGACACCGGCGAGCTGGTCGCCCGGCTCAACGTCGCCCGCCGTATCCTTTCCATGCAGGATCAGTTGCGAACCCATGCGAGCCAGCTCTACGAGCTGCACCTCGCGCTCTCGAGGCAGAACGCTCTCCTGGAGCGGCAAAACGCCCTCCTGCTCGAGCGAGCCTCCACGGACGGCCTGACGGGTTTGAGCAACCGCAGGCATTTCGATGAGGTTCTCAACCTGGCAATGCAAACGGCGAGCTTGAAGAACCAGTGGCTTTCGCTCATCCTCTTGGATGTAGATCACTTCAAACATTACAACGACGACTTCGGCCACTTGGCCGGCGATGACGTCCTGCGGTCCCTGGCCGAGACGCTTCGCTCGCATGCGAGAATTGAAGACCTGGTCGCCCGCTACGGCGGCGAGGAGTTTGCGGTGATCCTGCCTGAAACCGGAGAGGCCGCCGCCCGCTCCTTTGCCGAAAAGCTCCGGACGGAAGTGGCTCATCGCGGCTGGTCCCGCCCCGTCACCTTGAGCATCGGTGTCGCTACCGCCACCCCACCCTTTCCAACGGCCGACCGCTTCATCGAAGAAGCGGATCGCGCTCTGTATTACGCGAAGACCAACGGGCGCGACCGAGTCATCCACTATCGCGAAATCACGTCCGAATCTTCCGCCATGGCGATGGGCATGGAGCCCTCGTCCTGATACCCTGGGCCCGTTGCAATTCCCAGCCACGGTGGAGCCTGAACATGCTGCCCAGGGCCAGCCTTTCGTGGATCACGATGACATGCCTCGCGATCGGCGGCATGGCCCTGCCCGTGGCAGCCCGAGCGCAACAGGAACCCGTCAAACCTCCCGCCGAGCCGGCCGGCGCCAACGCCCCCAATTCTCTCTGGTCAAGAACCCTGCCTGGCGGCACGACGATCGAAGTCGTCGGCCTTTCGTTTCACCCCTCCGGCCCCAAGACCTGGTGGAAACCCGACGGAACGCCTTTGGCCGAGCCCCCCTGCGATCGGTCGCGAACGCCCGTCAATGATGACCCGGACGAGGCCCTTCGTAAGCGCGTGATCATCGTTCGTGTGACGGGTGTTCCCGAAGGCTCGGATTTTCACTGGGGAATCCGCGAGTCCAACAGCACCGCCCGCGGCAACGCAAGGCGCGGCGGCAAAGCCGTGCCCGACCTCGAGGAGTCGGTCTCCGGCTTCTCCGACGACCTGCCCATGTGCACCATCAGCTTCGAGATCGCCGACGGCCCCTGGGAAACCCTGGAAACCTCCAAGGGCACGTCATCCGCGACCAGTCGGGCGGACGGCCCCAGCATCATTTTCAGCGAGGCGATCGCCACGAAAGCGGGTACGATGCTTTCGGTTGCGCACAACGTCGACGGCGCCGCCACTCGTCTCGTCGCCGTCGATGGCCAGGGCAAAGAACACGTCTCCCGCGATCGTTCCGGAGGAGGCGTGGGCCGATTCTCGCTCCTGGTCGCCGAATTCAACCTCCGCCCCGAAGAAATCCGCGAATATCGTTTCCAGGCCCGGCTCTACAAAAAGGGGGAAATCCCCAACGTCTCCCTCAACCCAACCGGCACCCCCTGAAGGGGTGCCTCGCCACATTACCCTCGATCTCCCCTGAGAACCGTGAGTCCTGCCGCTAGATAAGGGGCAAGTACCTCGTCGGGTGTGTCCCAATCGGTCACCAAATGGGTGAGTTCCGCCATCGTGGCCACAGAGTAGTGGGCCACGGTTCCAAGCTTCTCGGCCGAGGCCAGCGCCACGACTTCCGCCGCTCCTGAGACCATCGCTCGCTTGACGCTCGCTTCTTCCATCCCTGGAACGCTCACGCCAAACTCCGGATGCAAACAACCGACTCCCAGCAGGCAAATATCCGCATGAACCCGCCGCAGCGCATCGACGGCGTCAGACCCGTCGACCGCCAGGGTCTCCTTGTCCAGGCGTCCTCCGACCACCGCCACTTCGATGGTGGGGTGCTCCGCCAGGACGGTCGCGACCACCGGGCTGGTCGTGATCACCGTGGCCCGCAGACCCGGGGCCAGGTTCCTGGCCACTTGCGCCGCGGTCGTGCCGCTGTCCAGCATGACCACCTGGCCATCCTTGATCAGCCGAGCCGCCGCGCGGGCGATGGCCTCTTTCGCCGCGGGGGCCACACGTTCCCGCGCCGCGTATTGCAGCGGTGTCCTCGAACGAGGCAATGCCCCCCCATGAACCCGTTGCAGCAAACCCTCTTCGTCGAGCTCACGCAGGTCGCGCCGCACCGTGTCGAGAGAAACCCCCAACTCCCGGCTCAAATCCGACGCTAGGACCTTGCCATCTCTTCGAAGGAATTCGAGGATGACCAGCCGCCGCTCACTGGTCAGCATTCCGGATTCCGCCCGATTTTGCGGCTTTTCCATTGATGTTTCCCGTTTCTGCGTCTATTATCATGTTAATGCAGGGAAGTGCTGCATTGTACCCGATACCCCTCTGGAATACATGATGGGACGGATTCAGCTCGTAGTGATCGACCTTGACGGAACCTTGCTCGGACCCGACCACCGAATCCCGGTGGTGAATGCCGAGGCTGTGGCCGCCTGCCGGGCGGCCGGCGTTCAAGTCATGCTCGCAAGCGGCCGGATGTTCACGTCGGTTCGGCCCTATTGCCTCCAACTCGGCCTCACCGGCCCCCAAATCACGCTCAATGGCGGGGCCATCGTCGACGCGCCCGACGGCGAAGTCGAAGCGATGACCCGCCTGCCTGAGCCTCTCCTGCGTTCGATCGCGGAAGGCCTCAAGGCCCGCAAAGTCCCCTTTGTCATCATGGGGCAGCAGACCATTTACGCGTTGCCGGGAACTCGTGAGGCCGCCGTGCTGGAAGGTTATGGTGAGCCCAAGGCCGTGGTGGTCACCGACCTCGGCCGCGATCAGGTGCCCGACCCCGTCAAGCTGCTCGCCTTTGCCGCCGATTCCACGTGGGACACGGAACTGACGGCGCTCGCCCAGGGAGAGGCCGACACCGTCAGGACCGGCGGAGGATTCTTCGAGTACATGACCCCAGGCACCAGCAAGGGGATGGCCCTCGAGGAAGTTTTACAACGGCACGACATCCCGCGCGAGGCCGTCCTGGCGATTGGTGATTATTACAACGACCTGAGCATGTTCGAGGTGGCCGGCGTCAGCGTGGCCATGGGCGATGCTCCCCTCGAGATCCGTGAAGCGGCCGACTTCGTCACGGCCGGTTGCACGGAAGGGGGTCTGGCCCAGGCTCTCTATCAGCACGTGCTCGGCCGGTCCGCGAACCTTACTACCACCGAGGCGGCTCGATGACGACAACCGGGAATTCCGACATTGGGAAGCAGCGCGCGGCGGTCGCCATACTTTTCTTCGTGCTGGGAGCCGCCGTGGGGAGCTGGGTCACCCGGATCCCCGAAGTGCAAGCCGCCCTCAAGATCAATGATAAGGTTCTCGGCTACGCCCTGTTGATGTCGGCTGTCGGCGGCTTGATCGCCATGCCGCTGGCCGGGCGGTTGGCCCCTTATTGCGGAACGCGCGGCATGGCCCTCGGCGCCGCGCTAGCGATGTGCGTCGCCTTGCCGGCCATTCCTCTGGCGCCGAGCCTCTGGGTGCTCATGATTGCACTCGCCGTCTGGGGCGCGTCCACGGGAGTTCTTGGGGTCGCTATCAACGCGCTCGCGGTCTACGTGGAAGAGCGCGTGGGACGGCCGATTTTGTCATCGTTCCACGGCCTGTTCAGCCTTGGCTGCCTGGTGGGATCGGGGGTCGCCTCGGGCTTGCTCGACCAGGCGATTAGCCCCGTAAACTCGCTGGCCGGGGCCGCGCTGGTCCTCGGACTTACGCTGATCGCCACGGTCCCCATCCTTCCGGCGGCCCCTACGGAAACATCGGCTCGACGATTGTCCAGGCCGCCGCGTGGCCTGTTGATCCTGGGCCTGCTCGCATTCCTCGGGTTCGTCGGCGAAGGATCCATGGCAGACTGGAGCGCCCTCTATCTGAAACGCTCGTTGGCCGCGCCGGCGTCCGTCACGGCCTTGGGATTCGCTGCCTATTCGCTGGGAATGACGGTCGGCCGCTTCATGGGGGATCGGATCACGCAGCGCTTCGGCGATGAAACGGTCGTTCGCGGCGGAGCCGGGCTCGCCGCCGCAGGCCTCGCTACCGCCCTTCTGCTTCGAAATCCGAGCGTGGCCATTATTGGCTTCAGCCTGGTGGGAGCCGGACTCGCCAACGTCGTGCCCGTCCTCTTCCGCGCGGCGGCTCGTGTTCCCGGCATTGCCCCGGTGGCCGGCATCGCAACGGCCTCGACCATTGGTTACCTCGGATTCTTGACGGGGCCTCCCATGATCGGGCGGATCGCCCATTCGACGTCGCTCCCCATCGCCTTGGCACTGGTCGCGACGGCCATCGCCTGCGTGGCCATGGGGGGCGGAGCCGTCAATAACGTTCAGTCCGACATCGCGGATGAGTCTTCCCCAAGACTCATGCCACATGAGAATGCCATCGCCTCGGCGTCCGAAGCATAGAAAGGCATGAAGTCAACAGCCTCCTCAGAGCCATTCTTTCGAGGATGACTGCAAAAGGCCCGTAGGGTCCTCACCCGTAAGACCAGCCAATAACCCCAACGGGTAGCCCCGACAACTCGTTGCCGGGGTGGCGAAGCCACAAGAGGAAACGGAGACGCCTGGGCCAAGAGAAAGGCCCTCGCCAAACGTAAGCCTCTTGTCGCTGCGAGACCTGGGCAAACAAGTTGTCCAGGCAACCCGGCTCGGTTCGCATAAAAACACCATCGCTTCAACATTCGAATAGACTTTAACAAACAAAGAGTCGCCGCGAAGGACACGTCCCTCGCCGCGACTCTTTGTTTTTGTCTTGGCTGATATGACTTACTGGGCGTTCATGGTCCAGTAAGGCCCGGGGCCGTATGCGATGCCGAAGCGGCTGACGGAGGGGGAGAGCATGTTCGCTCGATGCCCCGGAGACTCCATCCAGGCTACGGCCACGCTCGCCGCGTCGGGAGTGTTCCAGGCGCAGTTCTGGAAGCAGTTGGGGTTCACGTGATGTCCTAGCCCGCGGTTGCTTTGCACGGCATTGTTATGCGCCGCCCAGCTCGAGAGGCTGGGTTCATAGCTCAAAGCCGGCAGACCGATCGCAGCACGGTAAGAGTTCAAGATCGCGGCAAAACCGTAGGGGTCGCCCACCGGTTCAGGAGCCCGCTTGGAGCCGGGGTCAACCCGCCAAAGTCCCGTGTGAGGACCTTCCTTGATTTGGTAGCCGTAGCCCCAAACCCCTTGTTTCTCCAGCCAAACCCACTGCTTGGCAGGCTCCTCAACCTGTTCCGCGAAGCTCGCGGGAACCGTGGCCATCGTCGCGATCAAGGCGGCCGTTGCTGTGAGGATCCGTGTCGTGCTGCTCATGAGTATTTCCCTTTTTCTCGCCCTCGCGGAGAGAGCGTTGGTCGAGTGGAAAACCCCGGGCAACCTGGCAAGGCGCTCAACAATCCATGAAAACTCAGCGCACACGGCGATCCATACCCGAATACAATCGGGTTCGCCGTTCCCCTTCCATGGACCAGGGAGGCGCAGGGAAGACTTTCAATAATCAATCAAGTAATTGAAGGAGGCCATGAGGTTTCAGCCCCCTCTACCATCGAGAATCGGCTAGGACGCCGACGGCCTCTATCAGGAAGCAAAAGGTGGGCCAAAGTGTTTTTTGGGGCAAAAAGAGTCGTTCTTTCAAAGAAAACGTTCTGGTCATGATTGTCGTATCAATTGCGCCACGCACCACCCGCACGCCAAGGTCGACCTAATCGGCCATTTTTACAATCAGAGAGTGAAATCTTGACGACAAAGTTGACCTGGTTACATAGAGAAGCAATTCAGGGGGCAGGCGTCCGGCCGACCCGGCGCCCACCCCCTTGTGTGTTATCCACCAACATACGTCTCTTTGAACTTACGAAAAGTTAACGGAAACCCCCTCCCATACCCCCCATGCCTCCGCTCAAGCCGCCGATGGGGGACTCCATCAGGCCGCCCGACGAGAGATAGTTGACGGAACGGCCTCGCGCGTACTCGAGCCGGAATTCATAGTTGATGGACAGCGCCTTGTCCCCCATGGCGTCGGGGGGCACAACCATATCCCAACGCAGCAGGTTGTCGGCCTTGCCGGTCCGGACGTATTGCGGATCGGTGCTCGTCTCAGGTTGTGACCGCACGAGGTTCACCGCCGCCACTTCTCCCGAAGCCTCGGCCCGAGGCAGCCGATCCCACACCTGGATCTTCACGGGAGAGGGACGGAAACCCCGCACGGAGATCTTGAACTCGTACGTATGAACCTGGTTCCCCCCCTGGATTGTCCGCGTCTTCTTGACCATGCGCCGGCCGACCATGAGCTGAGGGTCGACACCAAACCCCACGACAAACGGCTCCCCGATGGCAACCTGGCGCAGCTTCATCCGGCCCACGAAATCAGGGCCGACGTACATCGAGGCCTCTCCCGCGAGGAGTACGCTGTCACTCGTGTTCGTCATTCGTGCCAGCCGGTAAACGCGAGACGACAAGACTGGGACCGCCCGCACAAAGAATTCAGAGGTCATCTCCGAACGGGCCACTTCGACAAGCTGCGGGTCTTTCCGGGAGGGGACCGTGAGAGGGTCCTTGAGACGATAGGTCACGCTGACCCCTTCCTCGGTCGCGGCTTCTCGGCTCTCGTCGTTCTTGTCATCCGAGCCGAGCAACTCCGCGGTTTGGTCCATCGCGGCGGCCTGGTTCAGAAGGGCACCCCCCGCAAGGGCGTCGTTGCCGATGAGAGCGTGCGCGGCCTGGCCGCGATAAGCCCGAGCCTGGGCCCGTGATTGATCGGGCGGAGCATCAGCCGCGAGAGGTTCAGCCGCGTTGGCAGCATTCTCCGCTTCCTTTCCTTTCTCATCCCCTCCGGGCGCGGGGCCGATGGCGATATCCAGAGGGAGCAGCTCCGGCAGGTTGGCCTGCAACGAGGGCTGAGCCGTGGATAGCGTGACCCTGGCCTCGTTCCAATCTTCCCCAGAGTGCTGTTCGATGGCCGCCAGGTACTCAAGCCGAACGGGGTCTTTTTCTCCCCCAGCCCTGATCCTGTACTGAGGCTTCCAGGACGCCGCGCTGATCATGTAGCTCAAGCGGATCGTCCCGGCGGGGGCATCCGCCTTGTCAACCGCGATCACCGCGTCGACCTCCGTGCGCTCGGAACCCGCGGAGAGTTCGGCGAGCTGCCGCTGCGAGAACTGGATCGCCTCTTCGTTCGCCTTGCCTTCCAATTCAAGACCCACCCCCGCCGTCACCCGATCGGCGCGTGACGCCATGATGAACTTGCTGAGGGCGATTGTGGCCTCGCCATCGAACTTTCCTTTATCCGTCAATCCCTGCATTGTCGCCGTGGTGAAGGTCTCAAGCTTCTGGAGGAGTTGCAGGTCCTGCTCGGCTGCGGCCTTGCTGCGCCCGATCTTCAAGGTCTCAGCCTGAAGCTGCCGGATCTCGGCTTCCTTGGCACGAACGGCCTCGCGCGTGTCCTCACGCACCGCCCGCGACCGATACCGGGTCGTCAGCACGCGGATTCCGTCTCCTCCCTCGCCATAGAGCGACCCCGGAATCGTCTGCGAGGGGAGGGGAGTGACCACCAGCTCGATCGAGCCTTTCCCCGCGGGCACCTCGACGACACGGGTCACCAGCGCATTTCCACGATAGACGGTCACGGCCGAGACCCGGCTCGACGCCGATTTGGGCGCCGGGACGTTCTCGACGGGAGCCGGCACAGCCGCAGGATCTCCTCCGTCAGGTGCGACGTCTTGCCCCTGGGCACTTGAAGCCAACACGAGCCCCGCAACCAGCCATTTCATGGCGGTCATGCTGAGATCTCCCCAAAAATTCCGGCAGTATGTGGATTTCCTCGAGACCTCGAGGAGTCTTCGCAGATCGCCCACGTCACCTTGAACCATCCGTGGACAGGCTCAGACGTGAGCCAGCGCGCACGCGCACTCCAATGACCCTCTCCGCACGAATCACACGCTTGAACCCTTAGACGAACGACGCGCGCGATTGATTCGATCCCCTCCGAGAAAAATCGAGGAGATACAACGCGGGTCCGCCCACGATCGACGTGGCCTACGGTCGTTACTTCTTCGAGAGAGGCTCCATCGCTATCCCGTAAACCTCAAGTCGTCCACCATTCCACGACAATGGGCAAGGACAAGATCCGCCCCTCCCCCTTACGAATATCGCGGCATTTTTCACAGGCCTCTCTTACTCTTCTCCGGCTCAATCGTTTCGCGAGTCAAATCACCTTAGCATGCTCGTTCGCTCACTACATATGATGATGTTCTTTTTATTCATTGATTCATAAAATTCGATCTCATTTTCATTAGGCAAACTCTTCGATTCTTTCCTCAAGCGACACGTCATGCCTTCTCCCGCCATAGAACGCGACGAGGATCGCCAACAAGGGCCACTCCGTCACCTGCAGAAGACATAGCAAAGGCTCGCTTTGCACAAGCCATACCGCGTTGACCACCAACCGCTTCACGCCATCCCCTCCCGCGGCAGAGATCAAACCGTAGCAGGCCTGACAAACGAGAAGCAAGTTCCAGGCAACAAGGCTCGCCCCTAACACCACACATAACCGAAACATTCTATGGGATGAATATTGCAAGAGAATTGCCATTCCGGGCGCAAGGAGCACTACAAATTCCGTGAGATGCCGCATTCCATAAGAGTTCGCCAGGAAAATTCCACCAAAATTACCTGTCTCGTTAATCATCCGTCCTTGGCCCCACACCGCAGCCAGCAGGTAAACATTCAACGCGAACGCCACGATCAAGATCACCGAACACTGCCTCACAACGAGACCTTTTTCTTCCGAATGAATCGCGGACCTCGTGAATTTCGACCTCATCGCATATCCGCCGATCGCCATGATCGTAATGGGTGTCCAAAAGCAAAGGCTTCTATCCTCCGAAAAAAGAATCTCCCAAAGAGAGGGCGCAAAAAAGTGCTTCTTAACCTCTGGAATCGGACATAGAAAGTAGGCCCCATACAAAGCATGCCATGCCAGCAACTGTGGGAGAAAAGAAAGAACCAAACCCAATCCGCAAACAGCGATGAGAGCGAACGCACGCATCAACTTGGAGACACGAAAAGAAACGAGAAGGTGCCCACTAAGACAAGCTTCGCAGAGAGGGAGTAAAATCAGGGTCAACGACTGCCATCTCATGAGGCCGGATAGCCCAACCAGAAAACCCAGAAATAGCCATCGTCGTATCCGGAGAGACCCGTATGTAGAGAGCCAGTACCAGACAAGCGCAGACGTCGCGGTGGCCCCTAGTGAATGAGCCATGCTGCCTTCAATACAGTTATAGTAGATGAGGCTGGTACCAAGGGTTAGAAACCCTGCGGCAAGCGACGCACACAATGGAGAGGCGAAAACACGACAAGCTCCGTAGGTGAAGAAGAGGCCTACGAACGACAGCCCTAGTGTTGTCACTCCCAAAACATATTGATACGGTAATGAGTATCCATTATTTGGCCATCGCGATTTCCCATCGACCACGTGCCCCAGCGCATAATGGCAAGGTATTATCGTGATCGCCCATACGCAAGCAGGGCCAATGGACCATTGGTTCGCGCGGTACCCTAAAGGGGTCCGGTATCTCGGCGGAGGCACATATCCATGTCCTCCATTGTACTCGTCATACTCATTATCAAAATTAATATCGCGATCGATCATTAACGATCGCAACCATGCATAGTAGCCGAGACCATTCGAGTGAATCAGTAATCCATCGCCACTCACAGCTTGCCCCGCGCTCGCATCCATTAACATTCTTTGTTGCTTGATGTTATAGATAAAAAACATCGTCTCAACGATAACGACCCCGGCCAGCAACAGGGCGGCCTTAAATGCAGGATGGCTCCTTCTTTTGGCCGTATCAATCAGCATTAACTCAGTCCCATTAATCCGCAAGATTCGCTTTACTTCATGAAATGCTCAAATCGCGGCGATTCGTCCACGGGATCCGGACCGATCTAGAATCGTCAACCCTTGGACAGATCACAACAAGCGGGGAAGACCAGAGCGGCTGACTTACGAAGACGCAGGCCCTCGATACAGACGACAGAACCTCAACATGCCTGCGCATGCCGAACCTCTCACTTCATAGCCGTACTCTCCAGGAGTGCCCTTTGAATGCTCTGGAGAGGCTCCTGATAGATCAGCCAACCCATGTCTCCAGCTTGACTCAATCGCCCTCCTTGCGATGACACAGCCCCCGGCTGAAGTTCAGAGGTTCTGCAAAACGAATAGACAGTGGACGCCCCATAGAGAAGTTCAGAATGGCAACCCACGCAATTGGCTCTCATGGTTGTCAACGTTTCGTCCCGGCTCTCGGACAGGTCAGGAATCTCGTTGAAGAAGCCGTAAAATTGGACCGAGTCTTCGCCGAGGCGCTCCAGTCCAAGCGTGCCAGGTTCTCTTATCAACTTTGCCCTTCTCATCTTATATTGATAGAGCATGGTTCCGCGGTAATCGCTTGTGCTCATGTCCAGTACTTGATCTTTTCTGTATTTAAAAACTCTCACGAGAACTTCTTCCGGGATATTCGTGTCGGCATAAGAACCGTCCTCCATAAACACGCCAAACGTCCTGAGCAAGACAGTCTCCGTCCCGCTGGGAAGGGGAGGAACTTCCGCGGAGAGCGTCGCGCCGATACCAAAGGTACGGGCAATACCATTCAAATAATCACGGATTGCTGATTGCGACATCCCCGGTGCGCGGAGAAAAGTTCGCACGAAGCATCGGCCGCCGTAAGCAATGAAATGGCGAGCGGGAACAGCATCAAACGGAATCTCGAACCAATCATGGTTTTTCTTCAGTATCACATCAGGCAAGTAGTTTTCTTTGAGGTCGAATGTGCATGTGGTGGTAAAGGGTGGCCGCTGCCCGCCGCCGAACACCTCGTCTCGTAAAGCCGACAACTCGGGGGAAGTGAACGTGACTCTCCGGAGGAGACGTGTAAGGCCGTCGGCAATTCCACGTAATTGAAGCACTCTCGCGTCGTCTTGCCCGTCATCGATTAGGTCTTGGAATGTCTGCGAGACGGCCACAACGTCGCGCTGGAATAAGGCCTTCTCCCGGATATTACGAAAGACAAAAGACGTCTCTTTCGCCAGGCTTGCGATAAGGCGCTCCGCCTCATTCAGATCGCCCGATCGGGTGCGCTTCCGTCCTCGCGATGGATCAACCGTCCGCCAGTAACTGTCCAATGCTTGCCATCGCGTGTCTAGCGGCTCATGGGTGGGATAGTTTCCATCGAGGGAATCGTTGACATAACTCAGCACGGCTTGCAGGCTCGAGAACCGCGCGGGCTGTTTGCGCGAGAGATATGCGTTTGAGACCTTAAAATTGTTAATATACCGCGGGAACATCAACCGGACGAGTTGATTGGCGCGTTCGTCAAACACATAGGGCGACTCGCCGTCCTCGGTCGACGACCTCACGATGTCCTTCATTTCCGACGGAAAGGCCGCATCCCTCGTTTCCCCCGGGCGATGATCGCGTAATCCACAGTAGGACATCGTTGAAATGCCGAGAACGACGCTGGCAACTCCTCCATATCTCATCGTCTTTTGAGTCATGTCGTGATCTCGCCATGCTGCTAACGACTATAGCCCACGATCAATGCCTCAGCTCATCGAGGGAAAGCCCGAGCCTGTTCTCAAAGTTCGCCGAGAAACGCGACCTGCAACGTTTCGACCCCTTCTCCTCTTGAACCGGCCACTCACGGCAACACAGACTACTCCCACATTCCCTGAAGAAGGCCCCAGCTATACGTCTTCTTAAGCCATTTCAAGGCGTTCTCACCGGACTCTTTCGCCGTGGTCGGCTGGATATCCGGCGTCGCATATCGGGGACCGAAGAGGCTTCTGATCGTATGGTATCCACTTCCTGCAATATCGTTATGGCATTTGACGCATGTGTCCAAGGTGTTCGGTACATCGGGTCGACCCGTCATTTCCAAATAGTCCACCTTCGTCTCGTTCGTTTCAAAACTGAATAGTGATTTTTCCTCTTCTTTAACTTCGTGGAGACCTCCACGGCGATTTGCAAAGAGTTCTTTACGGTGCAGAATCCAGGAGAACGCTTGTGCATTCTCACCATCTGGAAAGTGCCGGATCTTAATCTTCTCTGTAATGGGAGTAATTTTCGGCAAACCATCACTGCCGATAACGACCATCCGCTGGAGCAACAAAGCCGAGGTACCCGCCGGGAATTTGACACCTTCCTGCGATCGCCCCCCAAAATTCTTCAAAAAGCCAAGGGTCGCTTGTTGCCCTCCGGGTAACTTCAAAAAGATCTGGAAGAACGACCGCCCATTCGTAAACCGCGTGTGTGACGGTGCAACCAATCCATCCCCCCGACTGACGTCCCGATACGCAACCCAGCCGCTGTTGGCTTCAAACAAGTCGCTCGGCAAGAAACCGCGAGTCGGCATGTCAGGGTTGAATTGGCGGGGAAATGCCGAGGACCGTATCGCGTCCGAGACATTGTCTGGCAGAGATTGCACCTCGGCCGCAGTTAGAGCGATCTGCCGCATGACCTTAATCAGCTTTTTTTGGAGAACGCGACGTTCTGTTCGATAGCTTTGGTCGGTATCTCCAACATCCTCCAGGCCTGTTACGAAGACTTGATCGTTAAACACAGAGCGACGTGGCTCAACACTACCCGCTAACGTACAGAAAACAGCCCAGAGATCCCGTTGTAGCACGGCACGCCGCACAGGATCTTCTCCGACTCCGCCGACGGAGGTACTCAAAAAACGATCAAGCGCTGTGACAGCTCGCTGATACGAATCTCCTCGTGTCGGAAACTTCGAGGATGTCTGGAACGGCGGCTCTAATTCTTCGAGATCGTAAATTTGACCAGCCAGAGACTTGCGTTTAAAAAATGCTTCGTAGATGAGATCCGTCGCACTAGCAGTGTTCGATCGGGGCTCATCCGCACATACGCGAAGCATCGTAAACGGGTCAACAAGAAAAATGGCACTGACAGTCAGGCATTTCGCGAATTTCATGTACAATTCTCTAGATCTCAATCGCTGGGAGTCATCCTTGAAACCATCGCTGCGATTTTTCATTTGCAGGTCTCGGAAGGTTCTCGCACGGTCTTGGCGAGCCCACAACTGGCTACCAGGCGAAGCATGATGGATGAGCCCGGCGGCTTCCATCCCAAAAAACTGCGGACTCTCAGGCTGCAGGCCGAGCTCCTCTTACCCTTCAATAAACCCTTAATTTTTCGACGCGTCTCAGACTGCCTCCACTTCGTCTCGCCCGCGCATCGCTTCGCGTCCATAAACCGGGAATTTCTTACTTTCTCGGCCACGACCTTCCAACGCGTATCACGTGATCGACGGACGCCTTAACGGCTAGTGAGCAATTCGCCTCACACGATTGCCTGCATTCTTATTCTCTGTGCTTTCCGTCTAGCGATGCAAGGTGCGAGAGACTGGCCCTTCCTTAAGTAATCGCTAAAGAATGCTCCCATCACACACGATGATCAATGCGAGTTCGGCATCATGTTCTTTTGATAGAAAATCGGGGAAACCCTGCACCCCAGAGTATTCCCCGTTGTGCGGTTTTCTGTGCAGAGGACATCAAAAGGAGAAGGTTCCTCGCGAAAGAAGCTCTGGCCGGCAGGATAATCTCGTCTACACTCGTCCGGCGTCAAACGTGCCTCATCCGCAAGCACACCTCCTCAACAAACCCCTCCGGAATTCGGGTATTGCGTCTGGGTGCAGTTCGTGGCGCACGTCGTCCCGCTCGTGTACGTTGTGCCGTTCGAGTCCATCTCGGTACACGTGTAAACCTTGGTTCCTTGGGTGCCACCAAACCAAACGGTACCCGAGGGCGCAGCACCGTCGCAACCCGTTCCCCAGTTGGTTCCTCTTGTGGTGCAGACCCAGTCAAGCATCTGATAACATTGAAAACTCTTCGCTTCTCCGGCCGGCTTGGTATTACAGCAAGCAACCCAGGAAGATCCGGCTTTTGTGGTGTCGCTCTTGACACAACCACTCGCGCCGGCTGCACTTGTGGAGCAATTCCCGGTGCACAAATAACCATGAAGCCCTGCGCAGTTGCCAAGTACGGAGTTAAGGGGAACGATCGCTTGTGCGGTCATTCTCCGGACCTTTCGCCCGGTTCCGGCATAGCGGGAGAAAAGGTAGCCGTTAACACCAAGCCCCGACACGCCGAAAAGGACCTTAAGACCCGTCCCAACCGCGGAACGACGACTAATCGGGGCCGCCGTCTTTACCAAGGCCTGAGAAATAAGATGATCGAGGGGATTTGTCGATGACATCGAGTATGCCTCCTTGAATGAGGAAACTGGCAGCGTACCATTTCCAGAACTCAACAACCCAAGGCCGCAACGCGGTGCGCTTCCTTGAAGCAACATGACCTTGTGTGGCGAATATCACAAATATGATGTACGCCAAATGAGTTATTCGGGCGGTATGAGAGCGGTTGCCCACCTCCCTTCGATCAAGCTACGTCGGGCTGCATGCCCACCTTTCGGGCCCTCAGGCAACGAGTGCCTGTTCAAGAAATGCGCTCGACTTCTTTCCGTCCCAATGCTCTCTCAACCGACGTGAGGGCGTCGAAACCTTGGGAGTCGAAAAGCCGCTAGGCCCCAACAGTATCGAGAAGGGATTCCACTTCGCTGACGTTATTGACCAAGCCATGAGCGACAACGATTCCATCTCGAGTCGTCATAATCCCGTAAGGAACGACCTTGATCCGGAGGCTTTCCATGATCATCTTGTCGTGAAAGACATCAATACTCGCTGGCTTCGCATTTTGTGGATTCGACTCCATATCGTCGTCATAAATAAAAATAATGTCCGAAATCTTTTTCCATTTGTCGGCGATCGCGGACGCTCCATGCCGAACAGCTCCGCAAATTGAACACTGCTTTGAGGCAATAATGTACAAGGCGGAACGTGTCGGTCTTTGGCCCCTATAGAGAGTTTCGACCCAGGGGAGAAGATTCTCTCCGATGCGGGGTCCCTGATCGAGTGGCCTGGCCCTTGACGGCCCCAACCGGACTAGCATCACGGCAACCTGTCGCACCAGGAGATATTGAATCACGAGTGTGATGACAATCCCACACGAGTTTACTGCTAGCCAGAACCTCATAGTAGACCCTCGGATTTCAGGCTTCGGATGGCTCGCTCATTGTCGATGACAGACCACATTGTCGCGCAGAGCAACAAAAGCACCACGGTGCTGAATACACTGGAATACCAAAGAGTGCGATGATGTAATAAAAATGTAAAACCTAGGATTCCCACCAAAATCATATTCCTGAGGATGGTTCGGACGGACAAGACTTCGCTATCTCCCCCAAAACATCCGCACGGTATTCTTCGGCCAGACCTAACGGCAACGGCCGCGACCAACGAGAAGATGACCAGCAAACAAATACTCAGAATTTTCCCCCATGGGTTGTTAAGAAACAGCATTATCGCTAAGACAATCTCGCATAAGGGGATGATCCATGCGATTCCCGCGGCCAAAGCCGTATTGATGCCCGGTAACATCAGAAGGTTGGTTTTAAACGAATTCATGAGTAAAAATTTGGCAATCGCCGAATAGAAAAAAACCAACGCCATGAAGTCCAATGTCATGTGGAGCGCGTAAGCTTCTAACGGCGGCATCTTGATCCTTCCATTCTCGTCGTGCCCACCGGTCGTTTCTCGAAATGCTATTGACGACTCTCTTTCAACGACGGGATTCTGAATGCGGGAGTTTTCACGGAGCGCACGGTCTGTATCCGGTTTGTCGCTTATGCAAAGGTTCCGCCGACAGTAGGATGCTAAAACTTCGCGTTCAGAATCCGAGTCGCACAGAGGCAGCCTCTCTCTGCGCCTTGGGCCGGGCAACAACTCCCCGCAAACCTGCGGACATACCCGCCAGGCACAACGCATCCTGGCTCGGAGCAGGGGCCTCTTGCGCCGCCTCTCGACGCTCAGCTCCAGGCTCAAAAAGATCAGGCTTATATTCCAGCAACCGAAGTCTGCGAGGGCGCAGGAGCGCAATCAAGCGAACCGCATAGGCTCGTGAGAGATTACTGAACGAAGTTTGGCCACCCACGCACGGAAACGCCATGGGGTATGTCCGAGAGGTCTCGAAGCGGCTTAAACTAAAGTTCTTCCCGCAGCCGTCACTCCGTCATACGTCTCATGCGTTCGTATTTTTGATCGCGTCTTTGTTGGGATGCCCGTGGCGAATTTTTCGTCCGTCGTTCTCTGGTTGGCACTTTCGAAAAAGTGTTCGAAACGAGGACGTGCCCCCACATTGAGTGGTCGTGATGACACCAGACATATGAAAGTTCTGCAGTAGAGTGCAGACCGCTGACCCGTCAGATCTGATCTTTATATTCTTGCCAATACTTTCTAGGCAAGAGAAAAATTTGGCCGCCATGTGAAATTTGGCAAACTGGCCGAGAGGCCGTGAAACGAACCTTCTTCAAGAGACTTCCGATGAAATTGGAAGGGATCGGTCTTTATCCGTCATCAGATCACTTTGCATCCGTGGATCAGCCTGAACTCGGGCACGTTCCGCATCCAATTCTTCCCGCTTTCGGCGCAGGGCAGTGGCAGCTATAGCGGAGCCCGGCCACACTCTTACAAATGGCCTAACTCCTGATTTGATTGACCTTTAAGCCTCTAAATCGAAAGCGATACCTTGAGGTATTCCCGCATACTTGACAAGGACAGGCAGAAGAGGCCCTCCTGGACCCGGTAACGGTTCCGAGAGGAATGGCGCGCCACGATCTTCTAGCGTTCCACGGAAACGATGGCCAACTCAAGACACTCTCCCAGTCCTCGGAGAACGGACGGACTTGGCGGCAGTTCGACGAAGCTTTTTATGACTCACGAGCCGACGTCCTACGCTCGCGAGGCCTTGCTCCGATCACGGTCGCCGGAACCTTCGTCTTCAATGCGGCGCCCTACCTCGACTCGTGCGGCTTTTGGAGCCGTCTCGACTTTTTCTTCATGGGCGATTCGGCCCATGGCATGCGCAAAGTTGCCTGGTTCATGCACCGCCACCGCGCCCGATTTCCCCGAATCCTCGCGAGTTATATTCACAATTCCGAACAACCATTCAGTTGTCTTGGGTGACCGGTCTGTGCGGTTCCGGGTAGAATGGGTAGTGCTGGTTTGGAAAGCAATCGTTCTCCATACAACACAGACAAATGCGGAGGCGGCCATTCCGATCGTTGGCCGTACATCAGACAGTTGCTTGAACGCCGAGCCAACCGGTGGTGCAACCATCCGGATCGTCGAGCTCACTCGACCTGCCGGAGTTTAGGCGCAGACCGAATGAGCGGGCCGTAACCTCTCCTGCGGCTCAGCCGTCTTCATTGGCGAAGAGGCAGGGCCGATAGTCCTCAAAGGTTCGTGGATCAAAATTCCTCCACGAGCCGTCTGAATCCCGGCCATCCTCAGAGCGGCGTTACCGCACAATCATCAATACGTCCCGTCACCAAGCCTATTTGCCATCTCGAACGGAGATGACAGACATGCCGATCAAGATCCTCGTCGTGGATGACGAGTTGGATGTCGAGATCCTGGTAACCCAGCACTTCCGCAAAAAGATTCGCGAAAAGACTTATGAGTTCTCGTTCGCCCACGACGGCTTCGAGGCCCTCAACCGCGTGCAATCCGACCCCGAAATCGAGTTGATCCTGACCGACATCAACATGCCAGGAATGGATGGGCTAACCCTCCTCGGTCGATTGGCGGAAACCAAGCCCGAGGCCCAGCAAATTGTGGTTTCGGCTTACAGCGACATGAAGAACATCCGGGTCGCGATGAACCGCGGAGCCTTCGATTTTCTCACCAAGCCCATCGATTTTCAGGATTTCGAGACGACCATTAGCAATGCCCTCACCCACTTGCAATTGCTCAAGGAATCAGCGCGGAGCCGATCCGAGCTTGCGGCGGTCCAGCGGGAGATGAACATTGCCCATGTCATCCAGCAGTCCATCCTCCCGCAACGCCCCCTCCCGTTCGAGGGTGTGCAGCCGATCGAGCTGGCTTCTGCCATGTTGCCCGCGCGGAGCGTTGGAGGAGACCTTTACGACTACTTCCTCATCGATCCTCACCATGTGGGTCTGGTGATTGGAGATGTTTCTGGCAAGGGAGTGCCCGCGGCCCTCTTCATGGCCATGTGCCGGGTAGTCCTCAAAACGATCGCAATGACCGGCGCGGAGCCCGGCGAATGCCTCCGGCGGATGAACGGTTGGTTCTGCCGGGACCACGATTCCGAGATGTTCGTCACGATCTTCTATGGTGTGTTGGATCTTCAGACGGGGGAGCTCGCCTACAGCAACGGCGGGCACAATCCGCCGTACGTGCTCTCAGGCAACGCCCCGCCCATGCCCGTCGAGAGCCCGAGGGACGGGACGGTGCTCGGCATCATCGAGGATGCACAGTTCGAGACAGTCCGCGTGACCCTCCATCCGCAAGACGTCCTCTTCCTTTATACCGATGGCGTCACCGAAGCGATGAATGCCGAGAAGGAGCAGTTCACCCCCGCGCGGCTCTCGGCTGTGCTCGGGGAGAACCGTTCGCTGCCCCCAGCCGGCCTCTTGACGGCGGTCGCGACGGCGGTTCAGGAGTTTGTCGCGGGCGCGCCCCAATCCGATGATTTCACCGCCTTGGGGGTGCGTTACCTGGGATCCGTATAGCCGGACGACGCTTCGCGGTTATTCCCTGCCCTCACATGGTTCGTTTTTCGGTCTTCCTCCAGTCGTCAGGGGATCGCTCGTGGCCACCGACTCCGTGACTGCCACCGTTGCCAAGACGTGGTTCCGACAGCTCACGCTCGGCTACATCTCCGCCCTTGGAATGATCGCGGTCTTGACCATCGTCGGACACGCTCTGGTCCGATACATCACCAACGAGCAGGTCGGAGACAGCGCGGTCGTTAACAACTCGGGGCGGCAGCGGATGCTAAGCCAGCGCATGGCCAAACTGACGCTCCTGGTCCGCGAGACGTCGGACCCCGCGGAACGCCAGCGTCTTCTGAGTAAGTTGAGTGAGGCGCTCGATCTCTGGGTCCATGTCCATCAGGGGTTGCATCAGGGGGACGCTCGTTTATCGCTGCCCGGCCGCAACAGCGACGCCGTACTGGGCTTATTCCGCGAGAATGAGCCGCATCGGATCACTTTGCGAGATGCCGTCCAGGACGTGCTTCGTATCGGCGCGAGGGCAACCGGCGACAGCCGCCTGGGCGCCCAGCTCGATGACCCTATTCACCGCATGCTTTCGCATGAAGATCTCTTTCTCAAAGGCATGGATCGGATCGTCGGGCAGTACGCGACTGAGGCCGAGGCGCGGGCCCGCATGGCCAGAACCCTCGGCGCCATCGTGGCGGGGTGCGTTCTTTTAGTCCTCGTGCTCTCGGGCTTGTTCATCTTCCGGCCGCTGGCCCGACGATTCGGCGAGCTCCTCCACGCAAACGAGCGGGCGATCGCTGAGTTGGAGCGCAAAAGCCGCGAGCTATCCGAAGCCGGCGAGGAGCTCACCCGCGCCCACGAGGCGGCACTCGGAGCCAACGAAGAGCTTGCTCAGAAGGGGGCGCTCGTGCAGCTCCTCCAAATGATCGCCGTGGCATCGAACGAGGCCGCTTCTCGCGAAGATGCCATCCAGATCGGCCTTGACCAGGTGTGCCGCTACACGGGATGGCCGGTGGGACATGCCTACGTCCTGGCCGAGGATGGTTCCGAGGAGTTGCGGACCATGGGGATCTGGCACCTCGACCATCCTGAGAGTTTCCGCTCGTTTCAGCAAGTCAGGGAGGCGACCCGCTTCCCCACGGGAGTCGGCCTACCGGGGCAGGTCCTCTCCAGCGGCAAACCGCTCTGGATCATGGACATGACCGAGGACTCCGACTTCCCACGCGCGAAGCTGACCGTCGACAGCGGAGTCAAGGGGGGCTTCGGCTTCCCCATCAAGTCGGGCGTGCAGATGTTCGGCGTGTTGGAGTTCTTCTCTGAAGAACCCAAGGAGCCGGACGACTCGCTCTTGAACGCGATGGCCCTCATCGGGACCCAACTCGGCCGCGTCTTCGAACGCCAGCGGGCGGAATACGATCTGCGGCGTGCCAAGGAGGCAGCCGAACAGAAGAGCCACGACCTCGAAGAAGCACTTGGTCGGCTCAAGGCCGCGCAAGACCAGCTTGTCGTGCAGGAAAAACTGGCGTCCCTGGGCGCGCTGACCGCGGGGATTGCCCATGAGATCAAGAACCCGCTCAACTTCGTGACCAATTTCTCCCAGTTGTCGACCGGCCTGCTGGACGAACTGAGAGAGGAGTTCGCTCAGCAGAAGGAGCAACTCCCGATGCCCGCGGTCGAAGCGGTCGACGAGATCCTCACGATCCTCGCTCAAAACCTCGGCAAGATCCGCGAGCACGGCCAGCGGGCCGACAGCATTATCAACGGCATGTTGATGCACTCACGAGAGAGCGCCGGTGAGCGCCAGCCGACCGATCTCAACGCGCTGCTTAACCAATACGTTAATCTGGCCTACCACGGCCTGCGCGCTCACGACAATACCTTCAACGTTGCGATCGATAGCCAGCTCGATTCGACGCTGGGCAAAATCAAGGTCGTCCCCCAAGACCTGGGCCGGGTTTTCCTGAACGTCGCCAGCAACGCGTGCTACGCCGTCCGCGAAAAGCAAAAGGCCAAGGGCGCGAGTTTTGAACCAAAGTTGACGGTCCGCACCCGAAACCTCGGGAGCCGCGTGGAGGTCCGGATCCGGGATAATGGCAACGGTGTACCCGCAGCCATCCGCAGCAAGCTCTTCCAACCCTTCTTCACCACGAAGCCGCCAGGATCCGGCACCGGTCTCGGCCTATCCATCAGCCACGACATCGTGGTCCGCGGACATCAAGGAACGATTGCCCTGGAAACTGAAGAGGGGAACTTCACGGAGTTCATCATCCACTTGCCAGCCCAAAGCTGACTCTTCGTCCCCCTCCGAGCCAACCCGCATGGAGGTCTTCACCCAGACCGACAACTCGCCAACAGGCACAGAGAACACGGGACAAACCGGTGAACATGATCGACGTTCAGGTGGTCGTCGAGAATCTCGACCTCCAACTCCGCCGGATCGTCTAAACGATCCGGCGGAGCCTGACCTGGCCTCACTTCCGATCGAGGTCGCGCGGCTGCATACCGGGGAGTTGATTGGAGTGGTCGAAGAAGGTGTCGCGGTCGCGGATGATCGCCTGGGGCAAGAGATACTCGCTCTGCGTTTGCACGGTCGAGTTCTTGCGGATCGCGGTTCCGATAGCCATGACTTCGACGAGTCCGAATCCGAGCTCGTAGATATAAACCTTGATTCCGATCACCCCGTCGGCCTTGATCTCTTCCGCCTCGGCCTGGATGTGGGCGAGACAGTTTTCTCGGGCGTCATACACCAGGCGCGTGACCTCGTTGATTTCGCCTCGCGAGAACGAGCGGAAGAACGCCGTGATTCCTCCGGTCAGGCCGAGGGAATAGACCGAGGTGCCCAGAAGCAACCGCAGAGGCGCATAGCCCATCTGGGTCAGGTTCCACAACTCCTCGCCGTTGAGCTCCGAGGTCACCGGCCGTTTCGGCTGACCGATCGCCGGATTATGGGAGCCGGTCCCCACCATCAGCATCTCGCGAACACCGACGCCGAAAGGAAGGATCCGGGTGTTGATGTCGACCACCGAGTTGCAGCCTCGCTCCGTCGCTTCTTGCTCGAGCCGTTCGAGAGCGAGGTGCCGCGTGTGGTTATACATATTCGAGAACTCCTTCACCTCACCCCGCCGGGCGATCACCTTCAGGCCGCCGGTGATTCCCCGGCCGACACCTAGCGCATAGGCGACGTTGCCAATGACGAAGTGTCTCGGCGAATACCCAGCGTCGAGCTGGCAGAAGAGATCCTGTCCCGAGCAAGCCGTCGAGAAAAACGGGCCTGAATATTCATTCCCGTGAATGGCCGATCCCACGGCGAGAAATTCCATGAGGTTGCCCACGGGTTTGATCTCGGTGGCGACACCGGTCAGGCCGTGAGCTCCCTCTTCGCCGGCTTCTTGCTCGAGCCGCCCGATCGCGGCGTGGCGTCCGTCGGCAATGAGCTGCGTGACGCTTGCGATCTCACCCCCGGCAAGCGTCTTCAGGCCGCTCGTGATGCTGCGGACGAAGCCCAGCGAATAGACGCTGTTGCCCACGACGATGTTGCCAGGACTCCAACCCTTCTGCGCCAGGCAGTAGATTTCGTTACCCGACAGACCGCTCATCAACATCGGAAGATTCCCTTGCTAACGAAAAGGAGAAGGGCTCCGAGCCAACGCGAGGGGCCGATCTCCTTTTTTGAGGGTTCTCTTGTCGTCAACGACGAGAAGGTTCGAACCCGGTCGGGCTAATCTCTCGCGGCTTACCCCGACACCAGGTGATTCGTCACGCAAACCACGTTCTTGCGAAGTAGGCATCCCTCCGGCCGCCGGCCGGGCCGTTTTGGTAACGGCGAACCGACTCAGGCTGACTCATGAACAACGTCGGTTTCCACCAACGGAGGCATGGGACATCCCAGCACATCCGAAATCGCGCGGAGCATTTCCCCCTCCTCGATGGTCACCCGGCCGTCAGCGCTGATGCACGCGGCACAGCCTTCGAGAATTTGCTTCTTGAGCTGCGGCGTCGAGGCCGCAAGCTGTCCGAGCGCCGTGTCGATCTCCTGGAGCCCAAGCGGCTCTTTTATGATCGGCGAAGGCCTGACACCGGCCCACCCCAGGGCGGTCACCCCTTTCGTGAACCCCTGGCTGATGGTCTCGGGAGACTCGTGCCCCACCCGTGCCAGGGCCGAAAGCACCACGGCGACCGGTCCCACGAGCGCCGCGGGAGTCGAGTTGATCACGGTCGGCGGCTGAACCCGAACGACTTGCGACACGACGTGCCGGTAAAGGAGCTTTTGAAGAGCGTACTCGAAGAGTGTCGTCTTGCGATCCGCCTGGATCAAAACATCCACACTGCGCAGGAAGTCGTGAAGCTGAGAAGCCGTGAGCCGCCTGAGCGCCGGGGCGGCCAACTCGACCAGGGGGAGACGAGACTCCGCGGGAAGTTGCTGCACATCGGCCAGGATGACTCGCGTCTCACGCACGGCCGCCGGCAGCACGTGCCGCTCGAGCCAGGAGAGTTGGGAGCCCTGGATCGATGGATCGGGGTCGAGCAAGAGAGCGAACACCGCCGCCTGGGCGCTCAGAGGTTCGCGCACCGCGTCGGTCAGAGGCTGGGGGAACGAGTCCAGCAGGCCCGCCGCGTACGCCAGGTGCGCAGGGGCGATGGTCCCCACGCCGGCCACGGCCTGCGCCGGGTCGAACGCCTTGGCTCCAGGGACCCACGCGTGACGAGGCGTGGGAACCGGCTTCGAGGCCTGGCTCTCGACCGGTTCCAGGCGAACCTTGGAGAAATCGCCATCAAAGGATGGATCGATCCTGCGAATCCGCTCAACGAGGGGAGGGTGGGTCGAGAGAAGGCCAAAGAGCTGGCCAACCCCCTCGACGGCGTTGCCGAAGAAGAGGTGGCTCGCTTCCTCGGCATGGGGATCGCGGATTTGCGACCCTTCCGCCAAAGCGCCGATCTTCTTGAGAGCGCCAGCAATTCCATCGGGATTGCGCGTGAACTGAACCGCGGAGGCATCCGCCAGAAACTCGCGCTGGCGAGAAACCGCAGCCTTGATCAGGTTACCAAAGAAAACTCCTGAATATCCGATGATATAAAGAGCCAGCCCGATCAACGGCAACGCGTTCTTGTCCTCGCGACGGTTGTCTCCCCCTCGCCCCCCCGAGCTCCTGAGGATGACCCAACCTGTCAGGCCGATCAGGAGGATGCCAAAGAGGATGCCCATGAGGCGAATGTTGAGCCGCATGTCGCCATTGAGAATGTGGCTGAACTCGTGCGCGATAACGCCCTGCAGCTCGTCGCGAGAGAGATGCCGGATGCACCCGGTGGTGACGGCAATGACCGCGTTGCCCGTGGTGTGTCCCGCGGCAAAGGCGTTGATCCCCGTCTCGTTCTCCAACAAGTAGACGGGGGGAACCGGAACACCCGAGGCAATCGCCATCTCTTCCACCACGTTCAGGATCTTGCGTTCGTCAGCGTTGGACGTGTTGGCCGGATCCAGGAGCCGTCCTCCCAGCATTTCGGCCACGGTGTGCCCTCCTCCTGAGAGGGCGGCGATCTTGTACAGGCTTCCCCCGCCGATCAAGGCGGACGTGCCCGCCGCGATGATTCCGAAGAGCTCGGGATCCCACAACCGCCCCAGCCCATGCGCGGCCTGGGCATGCGAGGGCGGGTCGGCCCACGACAAGATCGCTATCAACGCCGCGTAAACCGACAGAATGATCACGACAACCGCCAGGATGAAGTAAAAAACCAGCAGGCCGGTCTTCTTCCTGGCGATGTCTTGGTTCTGAAAGAAATCCATGGGAGGTCCGCCCCGCTCCTCGCACCTCGATTAGGTCAGAACGACACCCGAGGCGCTTCGCGCTCCTTGGGAGACTCGATCTCGAAGAGCTGCGCCGGGGCAAACCCGCCGACCCCCGCAACCAGCGACGCCGGGAAAACTTCACGCTGAGTGTTGTAAGCCATGACCGCGTCATTGAAGGCCTGGCGCGCAAAGGCAACCTTGTTTTCGGTGGAGGTCAGCTCCTCCTGAAGCGCAAGCATATTCTGGTTGGCCTTGAGATCAGGGTAGCTCTCCGTCAAGGCGAAGAGCCGCCCGAGAACTCCTGAAACCTGTCCTTCCGCCGCCCCCAGGTTCCGCATGGCCGCGGGATCTCCAGGACTCGCCGAAGCGGCCTGCTGCGCCGAGACCGCCTTGTTTCTCGCTTCGATCACGGCCTCGAGCGTCTCCCGCTCGTGCTTCATGTAGCCTTTGGCCACCTCGATGAGGTTCGGGATCAGGTCGTACCGCCGCTTGAGCTGCACGTCGATCTGGCTGAAGGCGTTCTTGTAGCGATTCCGTAGCGCGACCAGCGAATTGAAGACCCCGACGCCGTACAACAAAAGAAGCACGACCCCGGCCCCGAGGCCGAGCAGAATTCCGGCTACGGTGGATAGCGCAAACACAGGCGACATCGCGCGAGCTCCTGAAAGGCTCCGATCCCCCCGGCCCAAGACAGCGCGGGACAGGGCGGTCGGAGTGACCTGGTTCTCTGCTAGGTGGTAATCCGAGGGTTCGTTGAAGACGACTCGACTCGACAGCTCTTGACCCCTCTTCCGGAGTCCGCTTCCAGAGCCGAAGCTCCGCCACAAGTCGCCTCCCTGGGCGTCGAGGGCCTGGACTGGAAATGGAAATGGCCATCGTCCCAACCAGGCCAACTTGCCAACCCTAAGAAGACGGGCAGGGTTGGCTCGAGCACCAAGTCTCCAAGAGGTCGAGAGGATTCATCTCGCTCTCACCTCAGCCAGCATTGTTCTTGCCTAGGTTCGCTCTCACTCTCGAAAGATTTTCAGAATCACTCTCCGCGAGTGCGAACGAAGGAGTCCTGCACCCATCCACTCGAGGGAGACGAATCTGGCGTTCTCTTCCCGCCACGCGGCCTCGGTGGCGGGCGCAAACGTCGATCCGACTCTTCTCCACAGGAGGCAACACCGGCCCCTTTCCTAATGACGCGTCCATGATGGCCGGCGCGCGGCCGTCGAGCAAGAGACCTCCGGAGCCTCGAACCGGGAACTGCTGCCGGAACTCAAGTCCTTCGTCGCGTCGACTTTGGGCCAGAGGAACTACCGCCCACAAACGATCGGATGAGAAGTTCGAGTGTCCGGTCGGCAATGTCATTCAGATACGTGTCGTGGTCCAGCGATGGGTCGACGGCAAACAGTTGGCCGTCGATGAGGAGCCGGGCGAAGCCATGCACAGCCGACCAGGCGAGAGCCACCGCCGCGTCAAAATCGCGGTCCCCCGTCTGCCCCGTCGGCTCCCCCCGCAACGCCCGGAGCTCTCGCCTCAGGATTTCCAGGGCGCGTGTTCCCGCCGTGACAAGATCCGGGTCCTCATGGTTCAAGGGCATATGTCCGAACGCGACCCGGAAACGCCCCGGATGTGCCAACGCATAGCGAATGTACGCCCCGCCGATGGCGCGGAGCCTCGCGCCCGGAGCATCCCCCGCCCCCACGAGCGCAGCCTCTTGCGCCTCCGACAGACCGTCAAAGCCAACCGTCGCGATCGCCGTCAATAACCCCGTCACATTGCCGAAGTGGTGTGAAGGCGCCGACGGCGAAACTCCAGCCCGCCGCGCGCATTCGCGCAGGGTAAACCCTTCAACCCCTCGCTCTTCCAGAAGCCGTTCCCCAACCTCGATCAGGTGCCGACGCAGATCGCCGTGGTGATAGACGGCCCCTTCCCCTGAACTTTCCCCTCGCGCTTTCATGGACCTCACGTCCTCTCGCAATCCGACGAAATCTTGACACCGTTCAGATTCATCTTGACACCGTTCAGATTCCAGCCTACCCTTCACGGCAGAGGTTGGACAAGGCCGCAATCGGGAGGCTGACGTGACAGACCTGATATTTTCGCTCGGGAACATGACGGCAATGGTGGGCTGGAGTCTGCTGATCGTGTTGCCTCGTTGGCGAGGAGTGGCTCAAAAGGCCGCGACGATTGGCTTGCCTTTGCTCTTGTCGCTCGCCTACACGGCGCTCGTCGCTGCTTGGTGGAATCGCAGCGCGGGAGGGTTCGGGACACTTAAAGATGTCCATACGTTGTTTCAGACGCCGGCCGTGCTGCTGGCCGGTTGGCTGCACTACCTGGCGTTCGATCTTTTCGTGGGTGCCTGGGTGGCTCGCGAATCGGCGCGTGACGGCATTCCGCACGGAGTGGTCATACCGATCCTGATCCTGACCTTTCTCTTCGGGCCGATCGGCTACCTGGTTTCCTGGATCGTCCGAGCTGTCTGGCGAATCACGCGGATCAAGGAGGAAGACGGGAGAGAAAGAGGGGTGTTCGGCCGGGTTTTCACCGGCTTCGCCACTCGTGAGCCGAGGCTGGTCGCAGCGGCGTTCGCCTGCATGGCGGCCGCGATTCCGACCCTCATTGCCGCCCTGATCGACGAGCGCGCGCTCAACGGTGCCAATGTTTGGCTCAAGCCATTGAAGTTTGATGTGTCCGTGGGCATCTATCTCGGAACCCTGGCATTCTTCCTCCCCAACACGAGCGAAGTGTTTCGGAAATCCGCGCTCGGTCGGTTCGTCGTCTGGGGTTCGATCACCACGAGCGTTCTTGAGCTTGTCTACATATCCTGGCGAGCCTCGCGTGGAGAGGCCTCGCATTTCAACACGGGCACCCCCTTAGCCGCGGCGCTCTACGCCTTGATGGGGATCGGCGCGCTCCTTCTGGCCGCCGCGGCCCCCGTGCTGGCCTGGGGAATCATGCGGTCCGATGCAAGACCGCTCCCTCCAGCTTACCGCCTGGGGATCATTCTGGGGCTGTTGGCGACCTTCGTCTTGGGAACCCTGGGGGGAGCCGTAATGTCGTCCGGCACCGGACACTTTGTGGGGTCCGCGGCCCCCGGTGATCCCATTCTCCCGGTGGTCGGCTGGTCGCGAACCGTGGGGGATCTCCGCGTTCCTCATTTCCTCGGGCTCCACGCTCAGCAAGTGATCCCGCTGGTGGGAGCCCTTGCTGCCATGTGGCTCGGCCGGCTGGCCAGGCCGATGGTCGTTGGAGTMACAATCCTCTACTCCCTCGTCACCATCGGCCTCTTCATTCAGGCCATGGCCGGCCAGCCCTTCCTTTCGTGGTGAATTAAGGCACTGCGTCGTTCATGACCTGACATCATCACTCCTTGACGAAGAGAAGCTGTTGAATCTTTCCGTCGGGAGTGCGATAGAGCAGCCCCTTGAGTACAGCCGACTTGAAGGTGAGCCGGACGGCGGCGACTTCCATTCCACCTCGCTCGTGAACCGACTCAACGCCGACCTTCTCCGGCTCCCCCAGAGCCTTGAGCCGAGAGGCGGAAGCCTGTATCCGCTCGTCGGTCAGATAGGCTGAGAACTCCTCGCCGAGCTTCTCTCGATCGAGCTTCCCCGCTTGCATCGCATGGAGGAAGTCGAGGGCCGCCGTGCGCGGAGAAGGACCGGCCACCTTGGGAATCTCGGGCTCCCCCTCATCCTTGAGCAACAGACCGAGGATGGTCTGGGTGAGGGGGCCCAGATCGGCTGTTTCACTATTGCACAAGAGAATAAGAGCCGACTTCGTCCGAGGGATCATCGCGTTAAACGCGCGGAATCCGCTGATGGCTCCGCCGTGAGTCAGGATGATCTCGCCATCGCGACGGCCCACTTGGAGCCCGCAACCATAGTCCTTGAATCGGCCATCGGCAAGAGTCACCGGTGTCGTCATCTGACGGAACGAGTCGGGTTTGAGCACCTTCCCTTCCATCAGCGCGAGATCCCAGCGGGCCAGGTCGGGGGCCGACGCCCACAGACCACCAGCGGTATAAAGCCAGCCCTGAGACTCGGGATGTGCCGCTTCCAGGGGCCCCAGGGCAACTGACGTATAACCGCGAGTGCTTCCCTTCCCCCCGGGAGGCGGGTCGAACACCGAATGCTTCATACCAATCGGCGTCAAGATGCGCTCAGCGAAGAACTCACCGAACGGCTTACCGCTGACTTTTTCCACCACGCGGCCAAGGATGGTATAACCGGTATTACTGTATGACCACCGTTTGCCAGGTTCGAAGTCGAGCTTTCCTCCGGCATACTCCGCCGCGAGCTGATCGGGGTCGATCGGTTTGCGGAGCCGGCTGTCCACGAAGTCGAGCGGGTAGAAGTCAGGGTAACCCGAAGTGTGCGTCATCAGTTGATAGAGCGTGATGTCTTCCGCCCGTGTCAGTTTGGGGAAGTACTTCGCGACCTTGTCCTGTACCGATAACTTCCCTTCTTCGGCCAAAAGCAAAACGCACGCGCAAACGAGCTGCTTCGTGACCGAGCCCGCGGCGAACGGAGTCTCCGGCCCGACTGGTTCGCCATCCTCGAGCGCCCGCTTGCCATACCCCTTGGCCAGAACGATCTTGCCGTTGCGCAAGACCGTCAACGCAACCCCGGGGGCTCCCTGCTCGCGCACCACGTCCGCGGCATAAGCGTCGATCGCGTCCACGTCGAATGTTTTCGGCGGTGCAGGGGCCTTGGGAGTGTCAGCGCGGACCACAGAGAGTGCGGCCAGAAGTGCCAGGATCGGCAAGACCAGGAATCGCGACCTCATCAAGACCTCCGGGTTAGAGCGGTTCTCAAACGGGCTGCATACAGACATATATCGAGGGCCTGTGTCGTGGTAAAGAGGCCGGTTGGATGGTACCCGGGAGCTCCACCCGCGTCGACATTCTCCGTCCATGAGCAAAGAACCAGCGCCACCCCAAACCCTTCCATCCCGTAGACGTGTCTCGAGGGATGCCTGCGGGCAATCCCATGACGAATCGCTCCAGGCGAGCCGCCGGAGACAGTTCCCGCGGCGGCTCAATTCGAGCGCATCGTTCTCATCGGCGTGCCCGGCGTCCAGATTCCGCTTTTCACTCGGTTTGGACACCGAAGGATGTCACTTTGCTGCTTTGATTGAATCGGAAGGTGGCCAAAAGACTATCCTCCCGGTAAGCCACTCGATAGCGGTAGGCTCGTTCGCCATCCTGACTCATGCGTTCCACAAGCTCGATCGACTGAACCTCTCCCGGGCCCCGGAAGGCCTTGGACATGCCGGCTTTTCCCTCGCTCTTCAGCCAAGGAACGAGGCCAGGGACAAACAGCTCGATATCAAGGTTGCCGTCCACAAAACCGGTGATGATTGCCTTGACCTTGGCCGTGATCTCCGGTTCCGTGTCAGGGATCGGCTTCAAGACGATGGGCGCCAGCGAGGGGACGTAAAATCCCGCGACGTTGAATGCGATTTTCTGGACGTCGGCGTTCTCCGTGTTGACCATCACGATGACGGTCAGCTTGTCGTCCACGAAACGGTGGAACGTGGTCAGGAAGCCGGGCAGATGACCATCATGGCCAACGTGCTTGTGCCCTTGCCACGGGCCTAGCCCCCAACCCAGGCCATAGGGAACGTCGGGGCCCTGATTCACTTTCGTAGGCGTCCACATCTGTTTACGGCTTTCCGGCGTGAAAATCGCATCGGAATCGAGAGCGGCGTTCCATTTGGCCATGTCCAGGACCGTGGAAAGAAATGCGCCGCTGGGACGCAAGGCGACCCAGTGCTCCGCGTTTTTCAACTCCTGATTCTTGAAGCTATAGCCATTGGCGCGATTGGGAACGATGTCCGTGGTTGTCGTCGTGCGGGTTGCGGTCATCCCCGCGGGCCCCAGGATGCGCTCCGAAATGAACTCGCTCCAAGGCTTGCCGCTGACCTGCCGGATGATCTCGCCGAGTGCAAAATACGCGGCATTGGAATAGCTGTATTTCTCCCCCGGCGCAAAGAGCAGAGGAGTCGAGTACACAGATTTGATGACCTCGGCGTCAGGCTGTTCTTTGAACGGAGCAAAGCCCGGAGGATTTTCCACGAGACCCGACGTATGGGTGATCAGATGCCGAACCGTGATCGATTTCCATGCTTCGGGCGTTCCTTCCAGATATTTGCTGACCCGATCATCCAGCCCCATCTTGCCATCCTGAACGAGGAGGATGATTCCCGCGGCGAGAATCGGCTTGCTGACCGACGCAATCTTGTACCGCGTCTCTGGCGTCGCGGGGGTGTTTGTCTCAACGTTGGCCAGTCCATAACCTTTCGCCTTGACGATCTTGCCATCCTTCACGACCGCCAGCGAGAGCCCGGGAATGTGCTGTCTGCGAAGCTGGGCGTTGACGTAGCTGTCGAGTTTGTTGTCATCGACCTGATGCGACGGTTCGACCTCAACGGGTTTAGATGATGACGACAACGACTGAGCCTGGGTGATGGAGAGTGTGCAGCTCCCGAAGAGAATCAGAGCTCGGATCGCGATTCTCATGACCATGGATCGATCTTTCTGGATGGGGGTACCATTGCCGCCGAAATCGTTCTCTACGACGGCCGGTGCGATGCGGAAGGGGCCCGGCCGACGCAAGGTGTCAACCAGGCTAGGGGATAGGCCAAACTCAAGTCTTGTCCCCAAGAAACATTCCGTTGTCTCTTTTTAACCGGTACCAAAATGCCGGCGGAATTCCCCAGGCGTCATTCGCATCATCGATCGGAAGGTCTTCGTAAAATGGCTCTGGTCCGCGAACCCCGCGGCAAGGGCCACTTCCACGAGAGGAAGGCGCGACGTGGCGAGCTTCCGGCAAGCAAATTCGACGCGGAGCCTGCGAAGGTACTCTCCTGGCGTACAACCGAAGTGCCGCCGGAAGGAACGGACGAGGTGAACTGGGTGGACGTTGACCGCCGCCGCAATCTCATCCATGGTCACGTTTTCACTCAACCGATCGTTGAGCAGATCACGCGCCCGCGAGAGCCACCGTGGGGGAAAGCGTTCTGAGCCAGGCGAGGCGCTTCGAGACGCCTCGGCCAGGATCTCGAGCGCCAGTCCCTCCATCGCCAGTCTGGACGCCCCTTCCGGGCGCCGGTATTCGCGATAGAGCCGGCCCGCAAGCCAGGGAGCGACGCCGCCGTCGAACTCGGCGGGATGGTCGAAGCTGGATAACGTCGGCGAATACTCCCGGATCGCCTCGGTCCGTGCTCGCGAAATATCGATATGGAAGACACGTCCCCCCGCGCCATGCCATCGGTTGGAATGCGGCTCGCCGGCCGGGTGAAACGCCAGAACGGAGGAACTCCGGATTCTCGTCTCTCGCCCGTAAATCTCTTCGCACACCCCCTCGATCACAAAGTGCAAGAAGGCGTCTTCATGCGCATGCGGAGGTAAATAAAGCTCTGAGCCTTCCGTGTACACCGACTCGGCAAACGTCAAACCACCAACCTCGATTTTCCTCTGCGTCTGCCCAAAGAAGGTGCCAGGGGAAAGTTTGGTCGCCATAGATGCCCGGAGATGACAAGGGCCCGTGATGACAAGCTTGGCTGGAGAGAGCAGCCATGGGACGACCCCGGAACAGGGTTCCATGGCACGCCATCGTAGCGTCCGCCAGGCCGCCGGAACAGTCTCTGGCGCCATCGCTCGGGGCCGACTCGATGCGGCTCACTCCGGACACTCTTCGCGTTCTCAGGTCCGCAGCCGGAACCGCCCTGACGATTCTTTTCATTTGACAAGCATGCAGGCGGAGCTCCACGATCCGATCCATGGTTTTCGCGGACGCTCGTTCGAGGAGGTGCCCGACGTGTTTGCTCCACCCTATCGCGCGGCGGTGATTGGCCGGACAGGCCAGGGGAATTACGGCCACAACCTGGATCTTGCGGTCTTGAATCAGCCCAAGCTCGAGGTCGTCGCCGTCGCTGATCAAGACGCGCAAGGGCGAGCCAGGGCCGCGAAACGTCTGGGGATTGAAAAGGCCTATGACGACTATCGCGCGATGCTCGCGCGAGAAAAGCCTCAGTTCGTGGTCGTGGCTCCCCGCTGGCTCGACGAGCACAAGGACATGATCCTGGCGTGTGCGGAGAACGGTGTGCTCGGCATTTTCTGCGAGAAGCCGTTAGCGCCTGACCTGGCCTCATGCGACGCCATCGTCGACGCCTGTGATCGGTCACACGTCAAGCTGGCGATGGCCTTTCAAACGCGATACAGCCCTCGCTACGAACGGATCAAGGCGATGATCGCCGAGGGGGCGATTGGCGAGGTCCTCGAGCTTCGCGGTCGTGGTAAGGAGGATCACCGAGGAGGCGGTGAAGACTTGATGGTCCTGGGTGTCCACATCCTCGACCTCTTTCACGACCTCCTGGGAGAGCCAGCCTGGTGCTTCGCCCGCATCACGGATCAGGGCCGGCCGGTGGGTCCACGTGAGATTCGGAATGGGGCGGAGGGCATCGGTCCACTGGCGGGGGACCGAATCGACGCGATGTTCGGCTTTCAGAACACTTCGGCCGTCGCCCACTTCGCCACCGCTCGCCCCAAAGAACCAGGCCGTCGCTTCGGGCTGATGATCTATGGGTCGAAAGGATGCATCGCAATGACCTTCGGGTGGATGGCGCCCGCTTATTTCCTGGCGGACGCCACCTGGGCCGCCACGGGCTCGACCCCCTGGGCCCCCATCACCTGCGCGGGTGATGGAGGACTTGCCGGCGGCAGCGATCTAACCCCCGGCAATCGTGCGATCGTGGCCGACTTGATCCAGGCTGTGGAAACCGACACACAGCCGCGCACGAATGCGAGAGCCGGCCGAATCACCATCGAAATGGTGCTGGCCTGCTACGCCTCGCACGGACGAGGGAGCCTCGTCCCGCTACCCCTCACCGAACGAACGGCTCATCCCCTGACCCGTCTGCCTCACACGTCCACGAACCCTCCGGGAGACACTTCCCGGCAACCAAGTTAGAAGTCATGGTCGAGGCAGCCCCGCCAATCCAGGCAAAGCTGTTGCTTGCGCCTGGATTTGGCGGAGTTGACGACTTATCCCGCTCGATTCATCGATTGACGGCCAACATCGCCTGGGCGTGGTAACGATCTCCGGCCGTCGCCCCCAGGGGAAAGACAGCGTCGATCTGCTTGAGTTCTTCCGGCGTGAGGCTGATGGCCGCCCCCCCCAGATTCTCTTCCAGGTACTTGATGCGCTTGGTGCCCGGGATCGGCACGATGTCTTGTCCCTGGGCGAGAACCCAGGCCAGCGCGAGTTGCCCCGGCGTGCATCCCTTGGTCTGAGCCATTTCTTCGATTTTCTTCACAAGCTCGAGGTTCTTCTGAAAGTTCTCACCCTGGAACCTTGGCGCGTTCCGGCGATAGTCATCGGGTTCGAGATCCTCGAAAGTCCGGAACTGGCCCGTCAGAAACCCTCGACCAAGCGGACTGTAAGCCACGAAGCCGATGCCCAAGTCGCGGATCGTCGCCAGGATTTCCGTTTCGACGTCGCGGCTCCAGAGGGAATATTCGTTCTGAAGCGCCGCGATTGGGTGAACCTTGACCGCTCGGCGGATGGTCGCCGGCGCAGCCTCGGAAAGTCCGAGATGACGGACTTTCCCGGCCTTGACCAGTTCAGCCATCGCGCCGACGGTTTCTTCGATGGGGGTATTCGTATCAACGCGGTGTTGATAGTACAAGTCGATATATTCGATCCCCAGCCGCTTGAGGCTGGCGTCGCAGCAATCTCGAACATACTGGGCATCGCCGCGAACTCCCACGAATTCACCCTTGGGACCGCGCACGTTGCCGAACTTGGTCGCGAGAATCACCTTGTCTCGGCGATCGGCGATGGCCTTCCCGACCAGAACTTCGTTCCGGCCGGTGCCATACATATCGGCCGTATCAAGGAAGTTTCCCCCTTCATCGAGATAGCGATGAATCACGCGGATGGATTCTTCGTCGCTCATCCCCTTCGGATCGTAGAACTCACTCATCCCCATACAGCCCAGGCCGATCGCCGAAACCCGAAGGCCGCTTTGTCCAAGAGTACGTTCCTGCATCGTCGTTGATCCCCTGGGGTTTCCGTTCAAATCGAGCGCAACGTCCGATCGAGCAATCTCACGAGCGGCTCAGAGGCGGGATGAAGCCGCTCTCTCCTCCGCCTTCTTGATCCCTCGGCGTCTCCTTGATCACGTCATGTCGTGTCGCAGACTTTTCGGCAAACAACGTGCGAAATCTCACGAGTCCACTTCCCCGTCAAAGACTTTGCGCGAATGGCTTCGCCATGCTGGCGTTCAAAATTCTGAATGAGTCTGCCTTGAACCTTCAACTTTCAAACATCCCAGTTCTCGTAGCGTCGATTTCCACCAAGCTCCCGCAAAAGCGACAAGACATGACCATTAAACGCCGAAAGATCCAATAGACCGAATAGACCCTCTGGGTCTATCGAGCACATAATAGGGAGGTCTTCCCGCAAGGCAAGAGGCGCCTGGAACCCCCACATTTTCGCCAGGAACCGGCCGGCAGATCCTCCGCGATAAGCCTCGGAAAACATCCGCAGGGCGGGAGCGCAAGGGTAAGATCGTCGCTCACTGCGGATCGCCGCCATGGGCTGGCCGGCTAGGAGCTGCCAGGATGGCCGGGCCGAGGTCATGAATCTTGCCGTCCTTGTCCACGCGATAGCGTCGGTTGGCGACGAAATCATTCACTTGCGAGTTGCGGGGGATCTCCATCTCGACCAACGACTCGTACTGCGCATCGTTCAGGTGGAATTTCACGTCCCCAAACGTGGTGGAGAACTCTTTGACGACATGCGGTTCTCCCTGCAACCGCCCCTCGCGCCTGATCCCCAGCGAGACTCGCTTGAAGTGCCCGGTCTTCGCGAACACGAATCCAGCCCGCTCAACCTTTCCCTCGGTGCGAATCTCGAAGTGAGAGAGTTTCTCCCGTGTGTTGGTGTCGATCTCGGCCTTCTTGACGACGAGGTCATCGTCGAGCTCTATGCGGAATTTACTTACATCGTCATCCCACATATTGATGGATCCTTCGACAATTTGCGTTGCGCCGGCCCTGGTGATGGTCTTGATTTCCTTGATGCGTTTCCCGAAGCCGAAGCCGTGCGCGAACTCGATCTCCATTCGCTGCTCGGGAAAGAGTCCGCCGAGAGGATCTCGCTTCCTGATGTCCATGATCCACTCCTTTCCCGAACTCACTTCCACGATCTCTCGGCTCAAACCACCACCGTTGCTCCACTTTTGATAAGGGACGAACTGCTGTGTCGAGGAATTTTTCTGGGCCAGAGCCGGGTCGAATTGCCGCACAAACGTGGTCTCGTCGCCACGAATGACCATTTGCTCAAGAAATCGAAAATCCATCGGCTCGAGCTTTTCTTCCGGCTCGGGCTTCATCGCGGGGAATTTCCAGAAAGGGAAGGGCTCAGGGGTGTAAGTCCCCCATGTTCGATAGTCGAGTTTCACTCGGTCGAACCGATCGTCTCTCTCTTTGAGGCGCTGCGCCAATATCCGCCGCGCCGCGAGATCGTCACTACGGGCGGTCGAGAAACTGACGACGGAGAGTGAAAACGAGAGCGCGAGGCAGACCCATCGTTTGGCATCGCACATGGTCGACTCCTTTACGCGGCCAGACCCAGAAAGCACTCGCCCACGACGCCGATGAAAGTGGCGTCCCCACGACCCAGAGTCCAGAGGCATATCCCAGGTCGCGTAGGTTCGCTCAACCGCAGCCGGAAGGAAGGCCTCTCCTCATGTTGACGCTTCCGAGCAGCGCACGCCAGATTCATCCCTGGTCGGGAGGAAATCTCACACGGGGTCTTTCGGCCGGCCGAGAGGTCATCTTTTCGCCTGAAGAGCATGTTTTCACCCGAATTTGTTCGGGGAAAGTAGGGGTGATAATACTGCCGAGCCAATTGTTGTTTCCCGTGAGCAACATCACCGGGAAACCCGGAATTCAAATGGATCGAGGCGCTGGATAAGCGGCAACTCGCATCGTTACAATCGCGATCTCTCTTCTTGCCAGATCTCCTTTCCGCAAACACGTGAGGATTCCAATGCCGCCGAAAGCACGGAAAACCCAGGGGTTAACCGTCAAGACGTATCAAGGCGACGCGAAAACCTTACTAGCCTTCAATTTGCCCGGTCTCGCCAGTACGAAGAATCTGGCAGGATTCACGATTCAGTGCCAACCTCCCGGCGAGTCTCCGTTCTATATCCTGAATAATCTCCAGTTCAAAGTCCCAGGGCAGCACGCGCAAAACGCCAACGAGCCAGCCAACTCCAGCATCAACGCACCTATCCACAAATTCCGCTGGCTTCACATTCCCGGGACATTCCACGGGACCAACCCCACGTTCGGAAAATACGTCTACACGGTCACTCCTCGGTTTTTCGATGATTCCCAGTCGCTCTTACCCATCGACACCAGCCGAAGCGTTTCCGTAAACGTGGACGTGCAGCCGTTTCAAACCAAGGGGTTGGAGTTGGGATTTACGCGCGGGTTCATGCAATCGCAAGCGTTCGTTCATCATTTCGGTCTTAAGGCTGTGCTTCGTCCTGATAGCAAGGACTTGATATTTGACACGTCGCAGGTCTCGGGAACCAATAGCAAGGGGGAAACCTACACGTACCTCGACGAATATCAGTGGAGCGGCTTCACCGCCCGAGCCAAAATCTTTGGCATCCTCGATGACGTATCCAAAGACAAGTCTCTGCACCTCGATGTTTTCGCCTACGACTTGAACGAGCCCGACGTGGTAAGCGCCCTGCTTCAGCTTGCCAAACAGGGCCGGGTGCGGGTGATTCTCGACAACGCCTCGTTGCATCACAGCAACGCGAAGGCTTTACCCGAAGACGAGTTCGAGGCCCTCTTCAATAGGGCCGCTCAAGGAGAAGCCGCCATCCTGCGCGGGCACTTCAAGCGATTCGCGCACGACAAGGTCTTCATCGTCTCCGACAAGGGTGGTGCCAAGAAGGTGCTCACCGGCTCCACGAATTTTTCGGTCACGGGGATGTACGTCAACTCCAACCACGTTCTCGTCTTCAACGATCCGAACGTCGCGAAAAAGTACCAGGAGGTCTTCGACACCGCATGGGCAGGGGAGGTCAAGGCTCCGGCGTTTCTCAAGGATCCGCTCTCTGGCGAGACGTTCGATGCCACCTCGAAACTGACCCCCAAGACCGAGATCACGTTCTCTCCGCACAATGCCGACTTCGCTACGGAAATTCTTAACGGGTTGGTGGACCGCATTGAGCAAGAACAAAAAACCGACAGGGGTAGCGTTCTATTCGCGGTGATGGAGCTCGGCACCGCGAGCGGGCCGGTCCCCGGCGCACTTCAAGCTTTGCACAAGAATCAGAGGACCTTCAGCTACGGCATTTCGGACACGACGAAAGGTATCCAGCTCTACGAGCCCGGCAAAAAGACCGGCGTTCTGGTGACGGGCAAGCCAATCAAGTCACAGCTCCCACCCCCCTTCGACCAGGTACCGCACCTCTCCGGGGTCGGCCACCAGGTCCACCACAAATTCGTCGTCTGTGGCTTCAACGGCAAAAGCCCGGTCGTCTATTGCGGGTCCTCCAACCTCGCTCTGGGGGGCGAGGAATCGAATGGTGACAACCTGATCGCCATTCATGACAGCGAAGTCGCCACCGTCTTCGCCATCGAAGCCCTCGCGTTGGTCGATCATTTCGAGTTCCTGGACCGGAGCTCAACCGCCAAGGCCGGAGAACCGAAGCAGGCCCCGAAGTTCGCCTCGAAGTCGCAGCTTGCTCTCTCGGCTGGGTGGTTCCTTTCCACCACCGACAAGTGGGCCGCCCCTTACTTCGATCCCAACGACCTGCTCTTCGTGGATCGCGAGCTCTTCGGCTGATCGAAGCCAAGGGAACCTGGTCGTGAATGTCGAGGTCCAGGGCGAAGCGGCAGGAAATAGGTGCCAACCTCGTTCCCAATGCTCCGCCCCAGGATCGAACTGGGAGCATATCTTGAAACGGAAGCAAGATGATTACATGCCTCCCTCGGGTGGCCAAGGAGGAGCGAAGCGACGCCTCAGCTTTTGTTCCGGGGCCTCGAAAACTCGTCCCCAGCCACCCCGAGCCCATCGAAATCGCTTTCGCAGACGACCCCTGAGACGGACTTATCAACCATCACGCGCCCCCCTGATGTCTTGCTCTCCCCGGCCCCGGCTGGCACCATGATTCTCAAGAATTGGTAAGCCAGCCAGAATGAGTAGAGCAGGGGAAGGGGCGTTCTCGCGTGCACAAGATCCTTACATTCATCGTTCTTCAATTCCTCATTGCTGCGATGGCGGCGGTGGCCACGGCCGGGGATCAAGCTCCGCAGCTCACCGACATCTCGTTCAAGGCTCGATGCGATGGAACCGAACAGCGATACGTCTTGATCTCACCCGCTCAATTCGGCAAGGGCCACCCGCGCGACCTGCTCATCGCCTTGCATGGTCATGGCTCGGACCGCTGGCAGTTCGCCCGCGACGAACGGAGTGAATGCCGAGCCGCGCGAGACGCAGCGGCGCAACGGCACATGCTCTTCGTCTCCCCCGACTATCGGGCAAAGACCTCGTGGATGGGACCGAAGGCCGAAGCCGATCTCGTCCAGATCATCGAAGAGCTCAAGGCTCAATACCACATCGAGCACGTCTATCTTTGCGGCGGGTCGATGGGAGGAAGCTCAGCCTTGACCTTCACTGCTCTTCATCCCAACCTCATCCAGGGTGTCGCGGCCATGAATGGGACGGCCAACCACCTCGAATACGATCAGTTCCAGGAAGCGATCACCGCATCCTTCGGTGGGTCCAAAACCAAGATCCCTGAAGAATACAAACGCCGGAGCGCAGAATACTGGCCGGAGCGGTTCACCATGCCCGTCGGAGTGACGACAGGAGGGCAGGACAACATCGTGCCCCCTCAGAGCGTTCTGCGGCTCTCCACGGTCCTCAAGAAACTCCAGCGCCCCGTGCTCCAGATTCACCGCGAGACCGGTGGTCATTCCACAACCTACGAAGACGCCACAGCGATCCTCGACTTCGCCATCTCACAAACTCCATGAAGTGATCAGAGGCTGTTTGTGTCGATGACCTCGCCCCCCGCCTTCGTCGCGATGCTCCACCACGCTTGCGGGTTCACGCGATCTTTGATGAAGCGAACGGAACCGTCGAGAAAGCCGACGTTCACGCCGCCAGGATGGAAAGAACTCGCCCCGACACACACAGCCGACCACTCCACGGGCTGCGTTTGCCCCTGGAAGAGACACCCCTTTAGGTTGGGCGTCATGATGTGCGAGTACCCGCCCCCTTGAACCGCATAGTCGGTTCCCCAGATCTGCCCCTTATGATCGAACCCCGCCAGTGACGTCGCACCTGCGCATGCGTTCAAGTAAGTAGTGAGAGGCACATACGTGTTCGACGGAGGAGGCATCGGCATCAAATAGACCTGGTTGAGCCCCTGAGACGTGGTCCCATTGCTTCCGCGAACCATCTCGCTCCAGAGCGCGGTGTTGGATGTGCCGTCGCGGATGTCGGCCAGCGTAACGGTCGCGGCAAGCCCCGCGACGCTACGAACGCTCGAGGCCCCCATGAAATAGGCGGGGCCATCATACCGGCCGCCGTTGTTGGTCGGAGTCGTGCCAAGGTTATTGGGATAGCTGGAGAAACTCATCTGGCGCGGCCCGGGACCGCTGACGTCAAACGCGCCACATGGCACATTTCCATCCGAAGGACAGAGGAATGTGCTGACCATCGTCGTCAAGCTGGTCCCATTTTGCGAAGCCTCTTGCCAGAACGACATGTTCATGGAATGAAACAGCGCGGCTTGATCGATGAAGGGGAGGATCCGCGCCTTCATGCTAAAATTGTTCGACCCTTCGGGACCGGTAGCGGCGGCCGGGGGGAGCGCTCCATGAGCGTCGCAGTAGCTCTGAACCGAGAGCCCAAGCTGTCTGAGATTGTTGCCGCACTGCAACCGCCGCGCGGCCTCGCGAGCGGCTTGCACGGCCGGCAATAACAAGCCGACCAGCAACGTGATGATGGTGATCACCACCAACAGCTCGATCACCGTGAACCCGGAACGGCACCGCGTCCGCATGAAGATCTTCCCCTCGCCAGGGCTCCGGCAACACTTGGCCGGAGCGTACCTCGGCCCTCTCGTAGGTAGGCGCAACCCACCGATCCTCTTGGGGATTAACGCTTTGGGCAATCATGGGCGCCCCGCGAAAGCCAGCCAATCCTTCGATTCATCGGAGAAGGAAAACAAGGTCCCTTCCGCAAAACGGCGATCCTTCCCCATCATACCGGCCATTCACCCCGACAATTGTCAGCCGCAACGGGAGACTCGTCAAGGGCAGGGGAGTATGCCGGAAACGATGGGCATACCCCACTTGGATTTGATTGACTCTGAAAAGAAACATCAGGCTCGGAGAAGGACTTGCGAACGAGGAGAGGGACTCGACTCGGCGGCCCGGCTCGGCTTATCCTTGTGAGGAGAAGAGCCAAGCCCTGGCCATTTCCGACGTAAAGCTTGGCCCTGGACTGAGATTGCGAGGATTCCAAAAAAATACCAACCCCTCTCCCGCGTGGGTGCACTCTAGGGGTGAACAGCGTTACGTGACGCCGGCCGCGGGCGTCTTGAGGGTTAGGCTCGGATCATAACTGCCTTGGTTTGCATACGTTCGTTTTCATTCAGACCCTGATTCGCCCGCGCCCGACCCATCGCGTGATTTGGGGAGTTGGTCACCAATGGCACACCCGATTTCCATGCAAGTCGCCGAGGGTCTTTGCCGCTGCCAGACGGCACCGGAGATTCTGGACGATCTGCCCGACGCCGCCTTGCTTACTCTATTTTTCACCGAGCGCGACGACTCGGCATTCGCTACGCTCGTTCGCCGGCACGGCCCCAAGGTTCAAAATGTCTGCCGACGCTGGCTCGGGGACGGTCAGGATGCGGACGACGCATTCCAGGCCACCTTCATTGTCCTCGTCCGCCGCGCGGGGGAGGCCCATGGCGTCAACGACCTCGGAGCCTGGCTCTGCGGCGTGGCACGACGTGTCGCCGCTCGTTTGAAGACACAATCACAAAAAAGGGATCGCCGAGAGACCGCCTCGGTAGACGTTCGCAACGTCGCCAAGACGGCGGATCCGGACATTGACGATATACCCCCAAGACTGAGGGCCGAGGTGGAACGCCTGCCGGAAAAATTCCGCCGCCCGATTGAGCTGTGCTACTGGGAAGGACTCACCAGCGAAGAGGCTGCCGCTCTTCTGGGCTGTCCCACCGGAACGCTCAAGTGGCGCCTGGCACGAGCGAGAGAAACGCTCCGCTCCCGACTTGCGCGGATTGGTCTTGCCCTGGCCGCGTTCCTGATCTGGCGCCCCTCCGCTGCTCACGCGGCGGTTGTCCCGATCCACCCCAGCTCCGTCGGCCTGGGAGGTCTCGAGCCGAGCGACGGGAGTAACGACCTCCCGGGTGAACTCGCCGACGGCACGGTCGCGCTGGCCAGGCTCGTTCGCAACACACTGCTCGACTTTATGTGGGACGAAGTTCCCCCCACGACACCTCGGCTCAGATCGCGACGCATCTGGAAATTCTGGTTCGTCGCGGTCGCCCTCTTCGTGGCCTTGTCTTTGGCGGCCCTGGCCACCATGCCGGCGCTAGCCCAGTCCCCCCCAGGGCTGGCCCGGGTTCTCGGCGGAGCCCACTGGCTTCGCTCCGTAACCTACGACGCTCTATTCCCCGCTCCTCCAACCGGAGGAGCTTGCCACTAGTCATTTCCGCAGAGACGCGGGCCTCATTTCGAAACGACGGACCCGGACGCGATGCGCCCAGGGTGGAGCCTCTCCATGCGCATCGCTTTCGTTCCGACCTCTTTCGATTTCGACCCGTAACGCTCAGCGATTTCCGGGAGGATCGATGAAAACCAATCGCAATCAACCGTCTCTCTCTCTTGAGACGCTCGAAGGGCGCGCCCTTCTTAGCACATTCTCCTACATGCCCCCTCCTTCACACCAGCCCGTCGAAGTCAGCCACAATCCTGGCCAGGGGCAACAGAGCGGCACCGTCCGCAAGGCTCCCGCGTTCTACGAGTTCTATACCGGCCCGAAGAACAGCGACCTCAACGTGGTCTCCGCAACGGTTACGCTGATGCCAGGTCGGTCGCTCAACCTGAGCGGCACGATGCAAGGCAGAATCATCAAGCACCCGACAACCACCGCGCAGCAGTCGTTCTACGTCTTTGGCATCGATCGCCACAGCCCGTCGGCAATCACACCCTTCTTCCAGCGTCCTGGAATCACGTTCGACGCCTTGGTCGCCGTCTCCGTTCAAACCACCGGCATCACCGCATCCGTAATCGACCTCACCACCAACCAGACCACCATGATCAACCCCGCGGCCGTCCACATCTCAGGCCGGCAGGTCTCGCTCAAAATCAATCCCGCGCTACTGCCAACTCCCGCAGGAGGGGTCGACCTCGCCCACGCAAGCTTCAACCTCTGGCCTCGCAGCAGCCTGGACACTGTCTCTTATACACATCTAGATGTGTATAAGAGACAGGCGGATACCAAGACCAGGCCGGACGTCTGCGTTGATAGAAAACGCGCTCACCGCTCCAACGTGCGAGGCCTGTCTCTTATACACATCTAGATGTGTATAAGAGACAGTCGTCTTGGTGGGGGCCACAGGCGACCAAACTCCAGCCGTGGCCGAGCCCTTCCAATGCGATCGAGCCTCGGTTTGGAGCGCCTGCCATCGGTATCAAACCGAAGGCATCACAAAAGGGGGGAGAACATGCCCAAGCAGAGTCAACGAGAGTAGAGACACTGTCTCTTATACACATCTAGATGTGTATAAGAGGACACGTCGCGGCCATCTCGCCATTTGGGGATCTCCACGCTTTGGCGGGCGTTCCCCACCTGGGGCCTGACCTACAAAAAGAGTCCTGAGGACCGCTGAGCAGGATCGACCGGATGCAGCCCGGCCCTAGACCTGTCTCTTATACACATCTAGATGTGTATAAGAGACAGTGCTTGAGGAGTTTGCGCCCACCGTCAAGCTGGCCGAACAAGTAATAGAGGCCAGGAATCACCAAGACGCCGATCACCGTGCCCACGAGCATCCCGCCCGCCGCCGTCGCACCGATCGTGCGGTTCCCGATCGCACCGGCACCGGTGGCCRCGACCAACGGAATGAGACCCGCGATGAAGGCGAACGACGTCATTTGAATCGGGCGGAACCGCAGTTTCGCYCCTTCCACYGCCGCCTCSTGCAGAGRCACCCCCTCCTGACGACGTTGAACCGCGAATTCCACAATCAAAATCGCGTTCTTACCCAGCAGRCCTACCAGCATCACCAAACCAATCTGAGCGTARACGTCGTTCGCMARRCCCATCGCCTGCAAGAAGAAGAACGAACCGAAAAGCCCCACCGGCAGCGACAAGATCACSGCCARCGGCAGAATAAAGCTCTCGTAYTGMCCRAYYAGYACSAGATAGACGAAGGCCACAACGATGAGGAAGATATAAATCGCCTCGTTCCCCTTTCTCGCCTCGTCGTAAGCAAGACCAAACCAGCCAATATCGAAACCGCGAGGCAAGGTCTGGCCTCCTACCTCCTTGATCGCCTGGATCGCTTGACCCGTGCTGTAGCCCGCGGCCGGCGCACATTGAATCGTGGCGGATGTGTACAGGTTGTAACGGGTGATCYCATTCAAWCCCAGCTTCTTCTTGATCGTCATGAACGCGGAGTAGGGGACCATTTCCCCCTTGTYGTTCTTGACGAACAGGTTGTCCAARTCYTCCGRGTAGCGCCGGAACTCCGGTTTGGCCTGRACGAAAACCTTGTAGAAAAAGTTGAAACGAATGAATCCCTGTTCCCACGTGCTGCCAATGAGAATGTTGAGGCTGTCCATCGCGGCCTTGATCGACACGCCCTTCTGCATGGCCRCATCGTTGTTGATGAYCAGCTCGTACTGCGGGTAGTTGGCGGCGTAGAAGGTGAACAGGTTCGTCACCTCCTTACGCTTCTTCAGGGYKSYCATGAACTTSTCGGTCACTTCACCCAGCAACTGGTAATTATCCGAGAACGTCTTGTCCAGGACCAGCATCGTGATACCACCCGCGGTGCCGAAGCCGGGAACCGCYGGCGGYTCRAAGAACTCCARCTTCACGTTGCTCATCCGGCTGCACTTCTCTTCGAGCWMCTCAATGATCTCGCGRGCGGTCMRCKTRCGGTCRGCCCAACTCTTYAGGTTGATGATACACGTCCCTGAGTTTGAGCCGCGCCCCTCGGTCAAGACTTCATAACCCGCCAACGAAGTGACAGAAGTGACTTCATCGAGTTCCTTGGCGATCTTCTCGAGTTCCTGCGATTTGGCATTGGTGTATTCGAGCGTGGAGCCGGGAGGAGTCTGCAGAACCGCATAGATGATGCCCTGGTCCTCGCCCGGGATGAAGCCCGTCGCGAGTTGCGTCGTGACCGCAACGATACCGGCGGCAAAGGCCCCAACCACCAGCATCGTCAGCGCACGACGCATGACGACTCGACGCACGATCGCGACATAACCGTTCGTGACCCTCTCCACGGCACGGTCAAAAGGACCACGCACGAACGGCAGAAGAATGAGTCCGAAGCCAATCGCACCCCACAACTCATAGGCCAGATACGTGATGCCTCCCAGGACCAGTAACCCTCCTAGCCCAACGAGCAACTTGACGCCGAGCCCGCGTGATTTTTTCACATGGTTCGTGTCGGTATCAAAGCTCGTGTCGGTGTCATGGCTCGTGTCGGTGTCATGGCTCGTGTCGGTGTCAGTGTCGGGGTGGCTATGGGGCTTGAGAATCATCGCACAGAGTACGGGAGTCAGCGTCAGAGCCACCAGACCGGACAGGATGATGGACGTGGCCATCGTGATCCCGAACTCGCGGTAGAAGGTGCCGACCGCCCCGGGGATGAACGTCACGGGGACGAAGACGGACGTCATCACCAGGGTAATGGCAATGATCGCGCCGGAGATCTCGTGCACGACCTCCATCGTTGCTAAGTACGGTGATAAGTGTTTCTGCGCCATCTTCGCATGCACCGCCTCCACCACCACGATCGCATCGTCCACCACCACACCTATCGCAAGAACCATCGCGAACAGCGTGATCAGGTTGATCGACAGACCCATCAACCGCAACACGAAGAAGGTTCCCACCAGCGACACCGGAACCGCCAAGGTCGGAATCAGCGTCGATCGTAAATCCCCGAGGAACATRTACACCACGAGAGACACCAATATGAACGCTTCCAGCAGCGTRTGCAGCACCTTTTCAATCGAGGCATCCAGAAACTTGGAGACGTCATAGGCRAACTCRTAYTSCATSCCRGGAGGGAATGAYTCCTTCTTGATCAGCTCGAGTTCCGYCTTGATCGCKTCRATGACCTCGGCGGCGTTGGAACCGGGCGCCTGCTTCAGGAYGATGGACGCCGCGGGGTGCCCGTTGATRTCAGAGTAAATATCAAAGAACTGAGGRCCCAACTCCACCYCGGCCACATCCTTGAGGCGCAGRATCTCYCCGTYRGAATTYKCYTTTAAGATAATACTTTCGTACTGTTCTGGTTTATTGTACCTACCTATATATGTTAGCACGTACTCCTTTGTCTGCGACGTCTTCCCCGTAGCCTGGCCGAGCCGGCCAGGCGAACCTATCATGCTCTGTTCCCGTAGAGCCGTCATCACATCGTCGGTCGACACGTTGTAAGCACGCATRCGGTCGGGATCGAGCCATACACGCATSGMRWAGAYACGGTTGCCAAGGTTCCTGGGAATGCCCATGCCCTTGATTCGCTTGAGCCGGGGCATGACGTAGACRTTRGYAAARTTAAAAAGRTCTTTTTGATCGGTATTTTTWTCTGTRCTGTARATRTTCRCGTACATCARCATGCTCGGCACGACCTGGAGGACGAGGATCCCCTCGCGCACCACCAGGGGGGGAAGCTGAAATAGCACGATGTTGACCCGGTTTTGCACGTTCACGACATTGATGTCTGGATTCGTGCCCGGCTCGAAATAAATGACGATCGCTGCCTCGCCGGCACTAGAGGCCGAGGAGGTAATGAAGCGCATGTTCTGGACGCCGTTGATCGATTGCTCGAGCGGAATCAATACCGATTCGACCAGAACATTGGCACTGGCGCCGGGATAAGAAATCATAACCATGACCGTCGGCGGCGCGATGTCGGGAAACTGCGCGATCGGGAGAGTCTTGATCCCCAATACCCCCAGGAATAAGAGGATGATTGAGATCACGATCGCGAAGGCCGGCCGAGTGAGGATTTTCGTGAACATGGTTTGGGATCTATCTCGTCGTGTTCAGTGTCCAGAATGTCGCTGAGCGGCTGCTATTCCGCGCGGTTCTTTTGGTTCTTAAGCGTCTCTTCCGGAGAATGAAACTCGTATTTCACCTTGACGCCTTCTTCAACCTCCCGAATTCCTTCGAGAACGATCTTGTCTTTCACGTTAAGTCCGCTGCTGACGACAAAAATATCCTCCAGCTCGTGGCTGGTGGTGATCAAGGTCTGATGCGCGACGTCCTTCTCGTCGACGATCCAAACGTATCGCTTGTCGAGGATATCGAATGTCGCCCGCTGGGGGATGAGAAGGGCGTTCCGCAATGGTCGGTGGATCAAGATCTTGCCGGTCTGACCGTGACGCAGCAGGAGCTCCGGGTTCGGATAATCCGCGCGGAATTTGATGTTCCCGTTCTCATTGTTGAAGTCGGCCTCGATCGCACCGATCCTGCCGGCCTGCGGGAACGTGTCGCCGTTTGCCAGTACGAGCTCAATTTTGTCCTCCTTCTCATGCTGCTTCCGATGAGCCATGTACTGGAGATAGTATTTCTCGGGCACGTTGAAATAAACCCACATCACGCTGTTATCAGCCAGTGTCGTGAGGATGTCCCCCTCTTTGATCAGGCTGCCCTCCCGCTGCAGCAGGCGGTCGACGATACCGTCGAAAGGCGCTTTGACGTCGGTAAAGTTCAGTTCGGCCCTCGCCAACGTCGCCTTGGCCTGAGCCTTGGTCAGCTTGGCCTTGAGCAGTTTCACCTCATTTATAGAGACCACTTGGTCGAGGAACAGCCTATTGGCATTGTCATACTCCACTTGCGCGAATTCGGCCTCCGCTTGCTCGGCGTTTGCCTTTGCTTCGTAAAGGATAGGCAAAACCTTGAACATCACTTCGCCCGTCTTCACCGTCCGACCCTCTTGGATCCAGATCTTGGCGAGATACCCCCCCTCCAAGGCACGAACCTCGATGTGGCGCTGCGAGCGAATCTGGCAGACAAAGGAATCGGTGATGACGACATCCTGCGCCTTCGGGCTGGTCACCACAATCTTGTGCTCTTCGTGGAGCGATTTCTCGTGCTTGTGAAAATACGACTCGAGCTTGGCAGCGATAAACTTCTTCACCTGCACGGCTTTCGTGTCGGCAATATCGACATATTTATTAAATTCACGCATTTGCTGCGGCGGAAGAGTATCGACCCCCATCTTCGACAACCCCAAGATGCCACCAATTGCGAGCGCGGCGACCACAATGAGGATGATGACGGTTCGCTGCATGACAACGACAAAGAGTTTCATGACCTCTACTGCTCCTGGCCGGTTCACGGCCGGTTAACCTCCACGCTTGTCCCGAGCATCTCGCCCCGCACCATCCGCCGGCTCTTGGCCCCGCTCGTTCTTCTGCCGTATCGGCCCCGCTACTCGAAGCCCTCTCGTCTGGATGGGCGGTACAAAGACGAGCCGAGAGGGTCCCGTGTCAGGGATGTTATGAACAGCATATCCCGGAGATCAAATTAATTATCACTGACGACCGGGGAAGACCGCTCTGGCCGGGTAGCACCCAGTACCGGCGAGATGCCGCCGGACTTGAGCGCAGGTGCCCGATAGCTCCACTCGAGCCACGACCGAAATCGTAGCAGCGATGCGCTAGCGAGCGGGATCCGAGCCAGGCGAGACACTCCCGGAGGGGGTCGTGGAGTCGCTCGATCCCGAGGATAGGGGGGGGGTGATCGTATCTCAACGAGAACGGCTCGCGGCTCGCTTGTTACGGCGGGACGCCCCGGCTGACCATGAGATAAAAGATGCCGGCCAAACCGGTGCGGTCAGCGCCGCCGGCGCGGCAGACGAGCAAGGAATATCGGCAGCAGTCGATGACATCGAGCATCGCGTGCAACGCCTCGCGTGAATACCTTCGGTGATACCGAATCGTAACCTTGGTCAGATCGATATCCAAGAGGCTCGCCTCCCGCATCCGCTCGACATCCTACGAACTGCGGGCTTGGGGGGAGCGCGAGATTCAGGATCAAGGCGGCTCAGCGGGGAATCAGAAGAGTCGGCAGGAAGGCTCACTGCCGCGAGCAGCGGTAGACCCGGCCCGAATCCACGACTCCGACGTTGCCTAGAAAGAGGCGTCGGTAGAATACCGTAATCAGCGTGACCACCTTTGTGAGCACCGCCGCTCCGTCTATGAGGGGTCGCCTCGAGTGCCAGCCGGTTGCCGTGGATGTCGGAGAGGATGAAGAGTTTCATTGGACCCCCCATCCGCAACACCTCGCGAAACGCTGGCGCTCCCCGCGGGACGATCATGAACTCCCGGAAATCCACGCTGTTGTCGGCGTGCTGTCCGCCGTTGGGCACGTTCCTCATCGGGACCGGCCGTGTTGAAGCGATCACACCCCCAAGGTATTGGGAGAGGGGCTGACCTGTAGAAGCGGCCGTAGCCTTGGTGACGGCGATGGAGACCCCAAGGATCGCGTTCGCTGCGAGATGCTCCTTGGACGGCGTGCCGTCCTTCTCAATCATCTTCTGGTCGATGGCGCGCTGAAGCCTTGCGTCTCCACCGACTACGAGCGAAGCGAGCACTTGCGCGACGTTCCGTACCGCGTGGAGCACGCCCCGGCCGCCGTGGCGACCCTTGTCTCCGTCGCGGAGTTCCTTTGCCTCTCTCGTCCCCGTCGAAGCCCCCGAGCGGATAGCGACCTCGACCTCAAGCGTGGGATGGCCGCGGGAGTTTAGGATCTCCTGGTCAAAGATTTCGGTGATCTTCGACATCGTTGCTTCTTCCCGACGAGGTTATCGCCTGGAGCACAAAAGAAAGACTCCTACGCGAAGCGTAGAGCCCCGAGTAGGAGTTATCGACCCTAATAGCCAGAATAGCCAGAGTGGTTCAGCGAGGGACGAATTTCATCGCCCAATCCTTTGGCGGATCGCTCCGCATCTACTCTCTATCCTCGATCTAGAACTTCCCTTGGTCAAGTAGGAGGGACTTTATTCGGTCACGATCGTTTCGCTTCAAGGCTCCGTTGTGGTGCCAGGCCATAACTGCCGTACCTGCCGCCATCAGAGTCGCCGCGGTGGCGAATGCGAGCGCCGGTGAGATTGCCGACCAGAGAAAGCCGACAACGACGATCGAGAACAGGTCGCCCAGACTGTTGACCGCCATGAAGACACCGTAGCCGACCACGCACGTCTCTTTCGGGACGTACTCGGTAGTCATGACTACTTCCAGAGCGTCCTGAACCGAAATATATAAGAGCCAGCGATCACGAACACCGCCACGAGCAACGGCAGGTACCCGGAATAGAGCGAGAAGGTAGTCGCCAAGAGGCCCGCTACGGCAGGCCCCGCGGCCGAACCAACCGACGAGGCGGCCAAGCACGACCAACCGCCAGCCCCATGAACAGCGGTCAGCGGGGAGCCGACCATTACCAATGACTTCCGGGCGCCGCCGCGATCGGTGAGGTAGCCGGACCCGAGTTTGGTGAAATCCGAAAGACCGTCGGCCATGTCTTCGACGAGGAAGCCGGGGAGTATGACATGGGTCATCTCGTAGGTGAAGTCCCCGAAGGCGCTCGTGAGACCCGCGCCGAGAATCGTTTGGTTCAGCCAATGCTCGGTCCGGTCCGGCGGGGCGATGCCCCTTCGGCTTCGTTTGTTTGTCTCACCAGGACCTCTACACGCTCGGAACTTGGCGACGATGAGATTGTGGCTGTACGCCACGCCGGCCAATCGATCATGCGTCGTATTAATATTGACTCGTGCCGTGTCGACGTAAAACCAGAGGTTTGAGATACAGGGGTGTCCTGAAAACGAACACCTTAGTAAATCATCGCGCCGAAGGCTCGTCGCTTTAAGCCTTTCGGCTCTATGAACGACTGCGGAAATCAACCTCTCGGCGAGCTCACCTGCGGGATCGGCAGTGGCTGAGACGCAACTCCTGGACCAGCATCGACCGCCGATCGCTGCAGGGATTCGATCAACGTCGGCACACGGAGTGTCATGAGCAGGTCGGCCTGGGTTTGTGAGGCTTGCGAGGTCGCGTCGAGTCGCGCGTTCTCAAGCTGTGTGAGACGCTGCCTGTCTTGGAGTAACTTTGCCATGTCCGTCTGTCCCGCCTCGAAAAGTCTCTCGAGGCTGGCAACTCGAATTTTCAACCGCCCCGTCAGCCCTTGGGTATCACGACTTGTCTCGTTCGCCTGATTCCCGTTAGCAACCGCCGCTTTCACTTGGGTCTCGGCGCGCTGCGGGGTCTGCTCCCGAGCATACAGGCGCGGCGATGCTTCGCCTACCGTTGCAAGACGAGAGGCTTGCCTCGACGATCACTCTGTACTTCCAGCGTCCCGGAATCACATTCGACGCCTTGGTCGCCGTCTCCGTTCAAACCACCGGCATCACCGCATCCGTAATCGACCTCACCACCAACCAGACCACCATGATCAACCCCGCGGCCGTCCACACCTCAGGCCGGCAGGTCTCGCTCAAAATCAATCCCGCGCTACTACCAACTCCCGCAGGAGAGGTCGACCTCCCCCCTCTGGCCTCGCAGCAGCCTGGACATGACCCCCCAACCCAACAACGGGAGCGATGTCGCCAGCTTCATTCCCGAGAACGATGTCGCCCCCATCGCTGTCATCGGACATTCTCGCTTCGGCGGGTGATCGGACATGACCCCCCAACCCAACAACGGGAGCGATGTCGCCAGCTTCATTCCCGAGAACGATGTCGCCCCCATCGCTGTCATCGGACATTCTCGCTTCGGCGGGTGATCTTCCTTGCCAACGATCCCTCTTCCAAGCGATGAATCCCAGCGTTCGGCCGGACTTCCGTATCCGTTGCGAGGCGGATACCAAGACCAGGCCGGACGCCTGCGTTGATAGCAAACGCGCTCACCGCTCCAACGTGCGAGGCGCAAGCGGCTCCTTGCATGTAACGATCAGTGGACAAATCTTCGCCATCTCACGATTCAAGGCAACGAATGCTTGCCAGTTGTCGGGGACCTCGTCTTCGGGAAAGATCGCGTCGACAGGGCACTCTGCTCTACAGGCGTCGCAATCAATGCAGTCTTCAGGGTCGATATAGAGCATGGCGTCCCCCTCGCGGAAGCAGTCGCAAGGGCAAACGACCACGCAATCCGTGTATTTGCAGTTTACGCAAGGCTCCGTCACAACGTAAGCCATCGGTTGACTCCTGAAGGTTGGGAACGAGATCTCATCTCCCCCAGGTAATGCCTTCTCCGGCTCGCAAGCGGCCAGACGTTGACGGAAATTCGTGCGAATGGTCGGATGGAAGGGAGCAAAGAAGCCACACACTCTCCCACAGATTCTCGAAGGCCGTCCCGCCGATGGAGCCATCGTTCGATGGAAGAGGATGAGGCTCGAGCCCCCTGGACGTCACTCGCCCTGCTGGAGCGATTCCGGAATGGAGACGATCTGGCCGCGGAGGCTCTCTTCACACGCTACTTCGAGCGGCTCACGGCGATGGCCCGGAGCCGCCTCTCACCGCGCCTGGCCCAACGGACCGACCCCGAAGATATCGTTCTCTCCGTCTATCGCAGCTTCTTCGTCGAGGCACGCGAAGGCCGCTTCACGTTGAGCCGCGGTGGAGATCTCTGGCGGCTACTCGCGTCCATCACCAAGCACAAATTGCTCCGCCAACATCGGTTCCAGACTGCGGACCGTCGCACGATCGACCGGGAACAACCTCTCGATTCCCTCTCTGAAGAACAAGCGGCCGAACGTCTATCCCACGGTCCCACCGTCGAGGAGGCCGTGGCTCTGGCTGACGAACTGGAACAGGTTCTCTCACGTCTGAACGTCTTCGGCCGACGCGCTCTCGAACTCCGTTTGCAAGGGCTATCGATCCCGGAAATCGCCGAAGACACCGACCGTTCTGAACGTTCAGTCCGGCGCTCGCTGACCGAAATCCGAAACCTCCTGGCAGAACGGTTCGAAAATGCGTGACGACGCATTCGAGTCGCGCGTTCTTCGCTTCGAACGGGCCTGGCGCCAGGACGGGCCGTGCGAGATCGCAGACTACCTCAAGGAGCCTCTCCCGGGCCCGCCAGATCAGTCGGGCCGGTTGCTCGTTGAGCTCATCTGCATCGACCTGGAATTCCGCTGGCGACGCTCCGGTTTTCATGAAGATGCACTGCTAGAAAAGTATGTGGAGCGCTTCCCCGAGCTCGGCTCCCTGGAGGGTCTGCCGCTCGAACTCATCGGAGAAGAGTACCGCGTGCGTTGCCGCTGGGGCGATCCCCCTTCGCACACGAAGTTCCTGGCGCGGTTCCAACGGAGGCAGCGAGAAATTCAGGCCGTCCTATTGCAGATCGATGATGAATGCAAGGAGGAAACACCTGACTCTCACCACGCCGCGCATCCCGTGGCGAACTCTTTACCCGCCCATCCGCTGGCGGACCTTCAGCGTTATGGTGCGCTGCTTTCCCACCACGATTTCTTACTGCAACGACTGATCGGCGCAGGCACGATGGGCAAGGTTTTCGAGGCCTGGCAGTACAGCACAAACCGGAAAGTGGCCGTCAAATTCCTTCGCAAAGCCTTTCTCGGCTACCCTCAAGTCGTCGAGCGCTTTATCGGCGAAGCTCAAACGATCGCTCGGCTACGACATCCCAACATCGTCGGTACGCAAGGATTCGGCCGGACGATCGGTGGCGCCTACTTCATCGTCATGGACCTTGTCACGGGTCCCAACCTCGCCCAGCTCAACCGTCAAGAGGAGGTCTCTGTGGACGAGGCGGTCCGCTGGGCGCTCGATACCTGCGATGCACTCGCGCACGCCCATGAGCAGGGAATCGTTCATTGCGACCTGAAACCGGCGAACCTCTTGCTCGACGAGTCCGGCAAAATCCGAGTCACCGATTTCGGCCTCGCGCGCTCGCTCATCGAAGAAACCCCAAGGATCGCCGAAGTCGAAGGGACAGCCCCCTTCATGGCCCCTGAGCAGGCCTCTCGTTGCTGGGGTACCATCGATCATCGCACCGACGTTTACGGCCTCGGCGCGCTTCTCTTCACCCTTCTGACAGGGCGTCCTCCCTACGTCGGCCGGCGACGCCCTGATATTCTTGCCGCCGTTGTAAGCGCCTCGCCAGTCATCTCTCCAATCAGCCTCCGCACCGGTCTTCCCCAGGCCCTCGGCGAGATCTGCTCCAAATGTCTCGCCAAAATTTCGGCGCGGCGTTATCAAAGCATTCAGGAGGTCCGTTCTGCACTGGCCCAATTTTATCGAGGCGAATAACCTCCATCAGACCGCCAATACCCCCATGATTACGCGAGATGAGCTACGATTTTGGAGGATTTTGGGTCCAGATTGCACGAATAGCGTCCTCGTCGCCGAGACCGTCAGGAACGGCTGGGCCGGGTGTGTTGGCGTAATACCAACGCTTGCCGTCGAGGGGTGATCGCATGGTGCGGCTGCCAGGCATTTGGAGATGACCGTCGGGATCTGTCTTTCGGACCCAATCCCAGGCGTATTGCAACCACTCCTGGCGATAAGATTTGCTTTGGTGTGCAAACCAGGTGATCTCATCGTAGCCCCAGACCCAGTTGCCTCCAGCCTTGGCTTTCCCGGGCTGCCTGCTGGCTCCCCAGTTGTCGAGCTCCACCAGGTAAGGCAGATGTTCGCAGGTCCAACCGCTGAAGGTAATTCCTCCTCGGCTTCGCCCATAAATACCGTCGGAGAAACCGACCTTCAGGATCGCTTCCTGCGGCCGGTCGGGAACCTCCATGACCCGGAGCGGGAACGAATGGAAATCGAGGAGCAGCTTCCCCTCGCGCACCAGCCCACCGCGGGGAACGTGTGCATCGCATAGTACCATATGTCTGCGCGCGTGCTTCGCCGCGTGCGTCCTGGCCAGGGTGAGCACTTCCGACCAATGCGCGAGATCCGGGTCGTTGCCGTTCATCAGCTCGGCCTGCCCGAAGTGGATCGCCTCGAATCCCAGGTCGATGAACGACGCCGCGAGAAAATGGAACCAGAGCTTCGTTTCCGGACGGCTGACGTCGGGGACGGAAGAATTCCTTCCCCATTGATTCTGGCGCCGGCCATCAGGATAGAGCATGTCGGCATAACGAAAATTTCTCGTCTCCACAGGCCTATCCAGAGCCGTGAACACCCAGGCTGGCACCGGAACTTGCTCCACCTGGGAGGTCACGATTTCGAAAATGCAGGCTTGCAGAATCATTTCCGGATCAGCCGCCAGGACTTTCGGAACCTGGGTTTTCGCCCGTTCGAGCTGGCGCAACAAGTTGGCTTCGCCCGCCCACAGGCACAGGCTCCGGCCAATGAATTTGGCGCCGGTACTCTTGAGCATTCGAATATTATCATCCAGGTCCCCGCGACCATTGAGCAGCCCCTCCATCGAAATGGCTCGCGATAGGTAGTTGTCCAGCACCTCCCGCGACATCGTCCCATCAAACCCATAAGGGCCTGACTTTGGGAGTGCTGGTGTTTGCGCGGGAGACTCTTCCAATTGGCCCCCTTCACCAACACGGGGAACCAGGGCGATCGCACTTTGGGCGTCGCCAACCAACGATAGGGAAGGGAGCAGGGCGATCAGAAGAGCGGCCTGGCCTAACATCAAATCGTCTCCCTGGAGAGGATTTCCGACGTTGCTTTCAAGCGAAGCCGGTCTTTCGTCCATCCCCTCATTTTATGCAAATGCACACTTCATCAATAAATCGTCGTCATGGTACGAAGACGATCTCGCTTCATGAAGGGAAGGGGGGACTTGGGCCTCAATTGACTTAAGCGACAAGGGAACTCTTTCGGGCCCACAGGTTTCTTTGCGCGCGGCTATATTGACGGGCGGCGGGGCCATCCCTTGCGCACCAGCCAATCCTGCCACCACTGGGCGTTTTCTCGGATTTTCCGCTGCTGGTCGAGGGGAAGGTCGGGGCCGGGTTCCGGGATTGGGTGCAGGTTGAGCAAGCCTACGCTCGCGCGAAGCGTGTTCACCTGCTCTGGTTCGGAGAGTTGCCAGGGCCGAGATCGACCGTCACGGGGGTCGTCGAGCCATTGCGTGCCGAAACGTTGCGGACGTCCCTCGAGCATGGCAATGCGATCCTCGAGGTAAGCCGCATGCCACGCCGGCAAGCGCCCGCCGGCAATGCACGTCTGCATCCAGCGCAAAGCCTCTCGCTGGAACTCCGGCTCTCCCATCGCATGCTGAGCGATTAACCAGGCCGCCTCTGCCCCATCCTTGCCGGCAATGTCTTCAGCGGGCCAACCCCATCGATCGATGATCTCCCTGAGGCGGGCCGCATTCTTGATATGAACTGCCTCCATGCGAGGAACATAGGCGCCGCCGAGCTCATTTGAGGCCACAAGCTCGGCACGCACACGCAGGTCTTCTGTACTCATATCCACAAGTTCACGGTTCACATCTTCGTTCCACATGAACTCGATTCTCCCTAGCAATCAAGGAGCCTCGGCCTGCGTATATTCAAAGTTATACGAATGCGTCCCCTCGACAACGTCGATCGTCATGGTACCGGCAAGGCCAACGAGTTCCTCGGTTCCGGAATCGGGGACTACGGTGATGGTCAGTTGAGGAGTGCCGCGCGTCATGATCCCTGTATGCTGCAAGGCAAAACTGCCATTGCGGCCATGGAGTGTTCCGATCACTCGCTCGATCGCGACGTACCCGGCCGAACCTTTCACGGCCGTGCCGGCGGCCAACATTTCCCCTTTGCTGGTCGCCTCCAAATCGCCGTGGAACTGCTTGTCGAGAGAAAACCTCGCGATGCTCGGATCCCCGACGGTTTCGTCCCGTTGCTGAGGAGCCAGTTTGACCTTGAATGTCCCGCTCGCGCGACTCACGATACACCTGCCTGTTCAGAACTTGGTTAGCGGACGCAGAACACGGTCCCGCAAATATCGGAGCCGAAATCAAGAGAACGTGGGAGGGACCGATCTCCCTAAAGACATGGCACCGGGACGATTTAACCCTTCCGGGCTCGGCCTCCATGGCTTTCACGAATCTTCACGATCCGCTAAAAGACAATTACCACGGGATTCCCCCTCTTGGAAAGCGCATCGAGACAGCAGGGGGTCCCGTTAGTGGTCTTCCGATACCATTTCCAAACGGGACAGCTTTCGGCTCTTCCCGAGCTGAGGGCGCTATCCCGAAGCACGCAGGCGTCCTATCCGTCGACCAGAGACCTCGAGCGGTTCATTCTATGAAAAACCCTCCGCGCGATCGGTTTTTCCTCCGCTTATTCTTCTCTGGGCCTGCGCTCACGCCCCAAACCAATCGAACACAATCACGATCTTATTTTTTGCTTTTAAGCGATGACATCTCTGGTTGTGGAATTGATCGTCGCGTGAATCAAGGAAACGCGATTGAAAACGGCCGAGGAACGCCATAGGATTTCTTAAGCGCGGCCTGGTAGAACACCTCGACCCATCGCCGCGGCAGGGATCGTTGCACCGCGGAGCAAATCGCTTTTGTTCCGGCAAATCGCTCTCGGCACTTCACCGCCGGAAACTCTTCGACCAAAGGGGGAAAGTCGTGCAAATCCAAGTCAACACCGACAATCATATCGCGGGGAGTGAAGCCCTCATTCAAAAAGTCTCCACCGACCTTGAGCATGCGTTGAGGCGGTATGAGAGTGACATCACCCGCATCGAAGTTCACCTTGCGGACGTCAACGGCCCCAAGCCCGGCGAAGACAAGCGATGCCTGCTCGAGGCCCGGCTCGAAGGCCGGAAGCCTATCGCCGTCAGCCACCAGGCTCTTTCGCTCGATGAAGCCATCGACGGTGCGACTGAAAAGTTGGAGAGCTCACTCGAAACGATCCTGGGACGCGCCCGCGACCACAAGGGGCGAACTTCCTTTGGCGGAGATCAAACGATCTAAGACAAAGGCAAATTTTTGCCTGGACTTCGAAACCATGCCGGAACAAAACAAGTCGATTGGCTGGGTGGTCGTGATGATCGCATTGGCGGTCGCCTACTTTGGATGGGGATTCCTCGCCGCGGACTATTTCCAGCAGGATCCCACCCATACCCAGCGCGAAATCGGCTTTTGGGCCAATTCCCTGGCGCAGTTGGCAAACTTATCGAGCGTGATCCGCCATGGTTTCCAGAACCGGCTCTGGTTGGTCATCCTGATCGCTGTCGCCGAGGGGGGTGTACTGATCCTTTGGGGCGTCCTGAAGAAAGTCGAGAAGGAACTCTCGCGCAAGTGACCCTTCCCTCGTGCGCCCCTCAAAATGTCCCCCCGCAAAGTACGAACACAGGCCGCCGCGGGTCTCCGCGACGGCCTGTGTCTATTTGAGGCGGCAAAGCATCCACGCTGAATCACATCATTGTGCCGTAAAGCCACCGTCGACGAGAAGATCGTGCCCGGTCACGAACGAGGACTCGCTGGAAGCAAGCCAAAGAACGGCCGCCGCGACCTCTTCGGGAGTTCCGATGCGACCGACGGGGTGCATCGCCGCGAATCCTGCTTTGACTTCCTCGGTACCGACCACGCGGTTGAGCATATCCGTCTCGATCGCCGCGGGGCTGACGATGTTAACGCGGATGCCCGACTTGGCATACTCGAGCGCGGCGGTCTTGCTCAGGCCGTTGACCGCGTGCTTGCTCGCGACATAAATGCCCGCGCCCGAGAATCCGACCGTGCCGGCGATTGACGAAGTGTTGATGATCGAGCCGCCGCCGTTCTTCAACATCGCCGGGATCTCGTATTTCATCGAGAGCCAGACCCCGCGTACGTTGATGTCCGTCACGAACTGGTAGTTCTCGAGGGTCTGCTCGGCAAGCGGCAAGAACGTCCCCTCAACGCCCGCATTGTTGAACGCGACGTCGAGTCGGCCGAACGTTTTGACGGCATGGTCGACGAGAGCCTCAACTTCGGAGGCCACCGTCACATCCGTACGCAGAAACGTGGCTTCCGCCCCTAGTTTCTTGAGCTGTTCGACCGCGCTTTGCCCCTCCTCAACGTTCCGGTTGCCGATAACTAACTTTGCCCCTTCACGCCCAAACGCCAATGCCGAGGCCAGTCCAATCCCTCGGCCGCCACCGGTGATTAGCACCACCTTGCCCGTGAATCGTCCCATTCTTCAATCCTTTTCTGAGAACGCTGTGGATGTGAAAATGGAAAACCGTGAAGCCACCCCGGCGCTGTCACGCAAGGTCCCAGACCGGATCGTTCCAACGAGTTTGCCCGCCTTACAACGTTTGAAAACCGGTCCGGTGCGAGGCCTTGCCCTTTGTTCGATTTTTCGGAACAATGGAGATCATAGGGGCAAGCCGTGAGTCGACAAGCCCCAGGGTCGAGATTTTTTGGGGAACCGAGCGCCGCGTATGGACGCGATTGAACATCCCGACCTCTCGGATGTGACGTTGGCCGAGGTCTTGCACGCCCTGGGAGATCCTTCGCGGCTCTCGATCGTAAGAATCGCCGCGGGGGGAGATGAATTGTCGTGCGCGGCGTTCGAGCTATCGCTTCCCAAGGCGACACAGTCGCGTCATTTTCAGGTCCTTCGCGAAGCGGGGATCATCCGGCAACGCCAACAGGGGACGTCGCACCTCACCTCGCTCCGCCGCGACGAACTCAATGCTCGATTCCCGGGCCTCCTCGACGCCGTCTTACACTCTCAAGAATTTGAGATGTCTTAAATCGAGTTGTTCGATTTCGCAGAGATCGTCGCGGGCCGGGCATGCCGGCCTTCTCTCACTGGCAAGGCAAGGGGAGGGGGCGCGATCCATGACCACGCCCCGAAGAGGCTTTGCGAAATCTACGCGCCTCCGCCAAACCGAGGCTCTCGCATTAAAGAATTCTCACTTGACGGCCTGCCGCGGAATTCGGGAAGCGAAGGAGCAAGGTCTTGCTTTCCGGATCCCAGACGGCCGCCTCCGCGGGAACAGGTTGATCGTCCACGGTCACCTTCTTCGGGGCCTCGGGAAGCGCCACCCGAATGGCAGCCTCGACCCTATTGGGGCCTTCCGCGTGAAAGGTGAATCCCCCCTCGGGAAGCTTTTGGGCTCCAAGCGTTTTGCACGCCGAGGCAATCACGGCGGGTGTTTCGTGCGCCACGCGATCGAGGTCGAGCAGCAGCCGACGGCTACCCGGCTTGAGCTCGGCCGACTTGAGAATCGTGAGCTGAGCATCGAACAGGTCGATGAATCGCCCCTTCAACGGAGGAGCCGGATCGGAGAGAGACTCGTCGAGCCCTGCCGCGACGATGTACGGGCCGCGCCGCAGAACAAGGTGATTCGTTTCGCGATACTCGAGGTTCACCGCGCCGCAGGCCTGGCGGGCTAAAGAACGGATGTGCGTGGCTCCGTCCTTCTGGTAGGTCAACGCGGCAGGACTGACCTGGTCATAGATGACAACCCCAGCCCCCACCTTGTGAGTTCCCGGCCCCGTCTCCTTGTTCAGGCCAAGCTGCTCGAAGAGATGGATGCGGGGGGCGGAATACGTCATGCCCTTGGCCTTGTTATTCCACCATGAGCTCACGCCGTTGTAGGGATCGGAATCATCTCCCAAAATGACGAGAGCCCCTCCCTTCTTGACCCACGTGGCGAGGGCTGTATGAACCTCGGGGGTCATCGGCTTCATCCCCTCGTAGGTCATGAGCAGCACCTTGTGCCGTCCCAGTGCGCCCCCCAGAGGCGCATTTTCCAACTGCACCGGTTCCGCCGGAATACCGCGCTTCACGAGCGGCAACGCCAACCCGTAGAACGACCCCAGGTGCTCATCCGACGACTGGGGCTCTCCCCGGTGGAACATCATGGTGTCCGACACCATCACGCCGATCCCCTGAGTCCCGCATTGCCAGGCGACCTCGGTTTGCTCCATGTCGTTGAGAGCCGTGATTACTGTCATCAACTCCGTGGCATAGGCTGGAGGGATCGCCTCCTTGACAACCCGATCGCCACGCTTCCGACGGCTTCTGTCCACGGTGGGGTATCTGCCGTGGAAGATCCGCTCAGGCCAGGGCATGACCTCGTACCGCCAGACCTGCGGCCAGAGCAATGAGGCGATGAGCGTACTCTCCCAGTTTGTCTTGTAGTCTTCCCACGAGTGATTGGGGTTATCTTCAATGGGATCATTCAGGAACCAGACGGTGCCGCCGCTGGCCTGAACAACATTCATCATCGCCCCATACTCCAGGAAGGCTGTCTCGAAGGTGCGCTCACGCATTTTGCCTTCGTAAACGTTGGGCGTCCTGGCCGTACCCGTCCACACCTGTGCGATGAAGCCGTCGGCCCCCACGCCGATCAAGCTCGACTCCGGGCTGACAATGCGCCATTGCGCGTAATTGATCAGACTGTGCGTGGGCACGTAACACTTGACGTGTCGCCCCGTGCGAGCGTTCTCGGCCTTTACAAACTCGAAGACCTGCTTCAACGCTCTCTGATAGAGGTAATATTTGAGAAGCGAGGCGCGGTACTGGGCATCGACTGAGGAGTGGGGAGCCACCCAGTCCTCACCGTAGTACGCCTTCCACTCCCGCTTGAAACCCTCGGAGTATCCCCCACGAACCCAGAATTCCGGCTCCTCCAGGTGGATGGCCTCGGCTCCGGCGTCCATCGCCCGCTTCACGCCCTGGCAAAGGAATTTGCCGTAATTCTCTCCCGGCGACATGTAGTAGATGCCGCCTTCGTGGGAAATAGGTCGGCCATAGCGGTCCATCTGGGCTTCATCGGCGTGCTTGATCCCATCGAACCGGCCCTCCAGATAGTCCTGGTATTGCCCCCAGGAAACCCCGGTCATCAGGTGGGTGATGTAGCCCTGAGCTTTCCATTCCGCGATCCGCTCGGGAAGCGTCGCGTCGATGCCATAGCAGACCGCCACATCGGAACGGAGTTGAATCCCGGGATCCCAGCGTGCGTGGGTCTGAAAGCAGGTCCTCTCCCGGGACTGCCCGGGATCACTCGGACGCGAGGAGGGATCGGCCGCTCGTGAAGAACCGGCCCTAAACAGGAAAAGCAGGGCCAAGGCCAAACTGCCGCAGTGCATTCCCAGGCATCTCATGGCGCACCCTATCGGGTTGGTACCCGTAGATCGGACACGACCTCCTGGTTTGAGAGAGGTCGGGTCCACGCCCACTTCAAGAAGCACCAGGAAGTCTTTGTCTCAAGTCATTAGAGGTTCGCGGAAGCGTATCACAATCTCCGAAAGTGTCGCAAGTCCGCAGAATCCCAGCCCTTCGATTCAGAACCTCTTCTTTCAACGCCCCAAATCGAGGGGCATTTGCTCACGCCCTCTTGCGAGAACTCACAAGGCCGGGCAGCCCCGAGGTTACCCGTTCCCGCCGTACCGCTCTCTCGGCTCCCCGAGTGCCTCCTGACTACGATGTGATCATCATCCCTGAACAAGGCGCCCGCTTCGCTCACAAGTGATACGGCACAACCCAGACCGCATTGATCACAGGATTGTTCACACGATAAATTCACCTCGGAAATCCATGGATTTCCCATATTTCATCGGACTCGATGCAACCGAGATTCCGCATACAGGAAGGCACTATCAAGAATACCCAATTTTCTTCGTATGTTGCTTTCCTGAACCTGTTTTACATCCACGGCTTCTATGAATGAAATTCTACGTTTTGCATCAGCCGTAATCGCGCTTTTTGCGTCATCGACGACCCGACTCGACTTTCTTAACTTAGCTTAAAAAGTTGCTTCTAACAAAACTCCTAATGACTTGGACCGGGCCGCGACAACGGCTCTCAAGGCTCGTGGCTTCCCCTCTCTTCTACAAATTTAGGGGACCCATATACCTAATATCATAGTATTTTAGTCAAGAATCGAATCTGTGACGAATAAAGAGAACCGAGAAGTCACGGAGTTTTTTCCGGGTTTTCCATTGCTCTTATGACGCTGAGACGTATATAAAGGAAATTCGTGGCGCTGCCGGTCTTCGCCATCGTGCGAATCTTTTCTTTTTATCTAGTTGTTTCCATAACTCGTTCGATGTGCCGTCCCAAGGGTTGGGCGCCGCATGTGCACGGTCACTGATGGTGTTTCGTGGAGTCCTTATTTATGCGCATTATGCGAACACTGACCACCGCGGGGTACATGGCGAGCCTACTGCTCGCGTGCCTTCTGCTAGGGAGTGGCTGCGGTGGCGAAGGTTCGGGCAGTGATTCTCAGACGGTGAAAGACGCCCCGCTTCAGGCCGATCAGCAGACGGCCTTTGACGCGGTCTACAAGACGAATTCCAAAAAGAAGGGCAGAAAGTAAGCCAAACGCCAGAAATGATCCTGATGAAATGCGGATGGAAGCAAATACAGCCCGTATTTTTCCTGAATGGGCTGCGTGCCTTGGGAATGCTATTCATTATTGGTTGTTTCGGAGGAGAAGTCTGATGAAACTGCGCTCGCGACAGGGGTTCACACTCATTGAGCTCCTCGTGGTCATTGCTATCATTGCCGTCTTGATCGCTCTGCTACTCCCCGCTGTTCAAGCAGCGCGTGAAGCCGCACGCCGGTCACAATGCGTGAATAACCTCAAGCAGATTGGGTTAGCCATGCACAATTACAACACGGCGGGTGAATCGTTCCCCATGGGGGGATCGCAGAATGCTAGTTCCCCGGGCAGCTACTGGGGATGGTCCACCATCAGCGCGCAGGCGTCGATGCTCAGTTACCTGGAACAAGCACCGCTCTATAACGCCCTCAATTTCTCCTGGAACATGGAGAACAACGGCGGACAAGCTCAGCCGGTTAATTCCACCATTTACAACACGATCCTCAACGTCTTCCTTTGCCCGTCAGACGGCAACGCGGGAACGCGAACCAATAACACGAACAGCTATCATGGCTGCGTTGGCACGTCGACCTGGAACGTCAATAGTGGTCAGACCAATCCCGCCATTGACACTACGGGGATGTTCACGGTCTACGCGCCTTACAAGATCGCCGACATCACCGATGGAACTTCCAACACGATTGCTTATGGCGAAGCCCTCGTGGGAGATCGCAAGGGTAACTCGCGCGGAGGCATCTCTCCCCCCAGCTTGTATCGCGGCAACGGTGTGATGAACACCGGGGGGACGTTGGCTCAGGTCTACGATGCGTCGACCCAGGGTGTCGCCGCCATCCAGACCCAGGTTCAACAGTGCGCCACGAACATGAAGACCAGCTCGAACGTGGTCGACTACCGTGGCTGGCGCTGGAGCGTTGGGATCATGGGATACACCCTCTTCAATACGGTTCAGACTCCCAACGAGGGGAACGTCAACTACTGCCGCTACGATTGTAGCGCTGGTTGCAACATGGATAACGCCTGGTCGGCACCCGCCTCAAGCAATCACTCCGGCGGGGTCAATGTTCTCATGGGCGATGGCAGCGTCAGATTCGTCAAGAGCACGATCAGCCGCGTCACCTGGATGGCGATCGGCACCAAGGCCGGTGGCGAAGTGGTGAGTGCTGACTCTTACTGAGCCCCAGCCTCGTTCCCTCGTCCGATGTCCGATCTCACGACGCCCCTCGTCTCGAGGGGCGTTCCTATTTCGAAATCACCGATTTCGTGAGTGTCTTAAATTCTCTTCGTAAAACTTCGTCGAAACCGCACCATTTGACGGACTTCGTTCATAAATTCTATTTTATTAATTTAAGTATATACAATTCTCGACCGAGCCGGCTGCCGGTTTGACCAGCGAGTGGTTAGGTCACCCGAGGCCTCTCAAAATTCACGTCTTCAGACAACGGCTTCATCAGGGGAGAGGAACTTCGTCGAACTTGAAAGGGATTTTCCACGAGACCCGATCAAGGTCGTAATAGCGAAACTCAGCGGGCGGTTTGGACCACGCCATCTTCGGGTCATACTCGTAAGTGAAGGAGAGCGCCCCGTCTCCATCCCCTCCGCTCGAGGACGACTGAAAAGAAACGGCCTGCCCCTGAGCGTCGACGACGCTAATCTGGTAAGTCATCAGAGAAGTGACTCGAGCCCCTCGCCGGTTGGGTTCCTCCTGGCCTAGAAGCTGGCCGTTAATGGCCAGCTTGATGAGGCCGCCCGGTTCGGTTTCGTCTTTCTCCACCTTGAATTCCACTCCACCGCCCTGGAATGTCTTCCCTTCGGAATTTCCCAGGGGGATGGTCACGGCGGGCTTGGGCTGAAGCCTCCCGATTTCCACCGGGATCCGTCCGCGCAGCTTCTTGATGGTTCGGCTTTTGACCCCGGGCTCGAACCGTTTCAGCGGTATTCGCAGGAGGGGAGCCATCTCCGCCCCCAGTCCCGCGAAAACTTGATAGGCTTTCGCCCCCTCTTCTTGCGCGGGAAGTCGAAGATCCCTACCAAACTCGTCGACGACCTCAATGACTTCGAGGGGGCCATCGCGGCGGCAAACGAGGCCAGGCTCCGCGGCCACGTCAAGTTCCGCGTACATGGAGCCACCACCCCGAGGCGCCAACGCGAGCCGAGCGTTCGGCATCGAGATTCGCGACGGCGTGGATCGGGCGGAGACTCGGCGAACCAGCGTGGTCTCATGCGACTCGCGGATCCCAAGCATTCCGACACGGAACGGCCCCGAGCTATCCGCCAAACCCGGCGGGGAACCCTCCCCCTCGAAGATCACGCCGGTGTACAGAGCCCCGGTATTTCCGAAGTGGGCGATGCGATACTTGACGCGGCCGGCCTTGGCCAGGCGGTCGATCGCCTGCCAAAACGGCACGGGTTCCGATGACTCCAAGGTCACCTTGCGTGCGCGCCAGCTAAGGTCGGGCGGCTCGAAGCGGGATTTTCCCACTTCCCCCTTCGTGGCGGCAAAACCATAGGCTTTGACCGTTTCACCACTTCGCTTTTCAATCTCTTGCACAACCTCGGACACCGTTCGGTCCCGAAAATCGAGGACGATCTTTGCGGGGTCGGTGAGCGGCCTCTCCCCACGCTTCTCCGGCTCCGATAGTCCAAGCCCCAGCAAGGCCGTCGACGCGAGCGCCATGACGGTCCATTTGCTCACAACCATGGCTTAAGCCCCACCGGCGATTTCCCGTGTGATGTGAGAGATACCCAAACTCTACCAGCATTTTGTCAGGGTCGTCGAGGACATATCAGGTCAGGCAGCCTCCCTTGCGACGTCTTTCCCTCTCGCGACACCCGCTTCGTTTCGCGGCTCGAACGAAGGGGTTCGCCGTGCGGAGCCTAGGGCAAACATGCGGAGCCACGCGCGACGATCACGCATTCCCGGATGTGAAGGCAAGCCCACGTAAGCAAGCCAATGGTTCGATGAACCCTGAGCGGTCTTGTTCGCGGCTGTCCCAAAGCCGGCACTTCCGGGAGGTTCTCCCCCCTTATTTTGGCATCGATTCCGGAAGGATTTCTCGCCACATTCCACCGTGTAACCTCATGCGCAAAACCACTTTTCGGAAACACCGGCTCAAGCCTCATCCCTGGCATAGACGATATGGTCACATGGCGGTCTGAAGGATCCACCCCGGGCAAGCTCCTTTCCGGCGGTGGCGAGGAAGACTCTCCAGCAAAACCCTGCAGCATAATCTGTTCGGAAGAAGGAAAGTAAGGATGCCAACTTCCTGGATCCTATTGGCCTCATTGGCTTTAGGCCAAGCTCCAGCTCGGCGGACTGAGTCCGAGGAAGCCCCCCCGGCACCCTCCTTTCTCCCTGTGAGTTACGTTATGCAGGAGGCGGACTATCTGCCGCCGCTTCCCTCGCCAAACCTGAACGTCTCTCCCCCTACAGCAACGGCCGCGCCCGTTGCGGGACCGGGGACGGCCCCCTCGCCAGATGCCAATGGGCCTGCCGCTCCGCCGGCCACGCCCGGAGGCGACGGCACTCCGGCTCAGCGAGGGGGGGTGGCCATCAGCGGCAACCCGGCCGCCGTCAACATCGTGACCGGCACCGGGGCCCTGGGACGCCTGTTCGGGATCGACCCGGATTCCGGTGTGCGCTTCGGAGGACTCTGGATCGGCGACGCCAGTGGGGTCGTCGCGGGCGGAAGCCAAACAGGACGTTGGGGCCTCAACTCGCTTACGGTCCTCGACTTGAATCTCGACGGCGAAAAACTTGGCGCCTGGCAGGGAAGCATGATCGGGACGGAGTTCCTCCAGTTTACCGGTCAGCCGACCAATAGCCTCGCGGGAGCCTTCCCCGGGTTCGACTCCATACCGGTCACTCCCCCCTTCATCCGCCAGGAACTTTACCAACTTTGGTTTCGTCAGGCCCTTTTCAACAACAAGCTGATCTTCCGGATCGGCAAGACGGTCCCGACGTTCGACTTCAATAACGTCGTGCGACCGGTTCCCGTCGACGACCCCGCGGCCGCCATCCCGGCGGTCTCAGGCTTGGCCTACACCCCGATCTTCGTCAACCCGACACTCCTTGGAGCCATTCCCGGCTACTACAACTCGGCAACGGGAATCACAACGACGTTCGCTCCCACCAAGCAACTCTATTTCTCCTACGGAGCCTATGACGGCAACCTGGCGGTCCAGCATCAAACCGGCCTCGAGGGACCCCATTTCAACGGGCACTACTTCCACATCGGCGAGATTGGATACTCATACCGGATCGGTGCCAACAAGAAACCTGGCGACTTCGGCGTGGGCGTGTGGGGGCAAACGGGACCGCTCGTTGACTTCGAGAAGAAAACCGTGCGAGGTACCGCGGGTGTGTACCTCTACGGCTCGCAACGCCTCTGGTTCCGGCATCCAGGCGTCGACAACAGCGGGATCAGCGGCTTCTACCAGTTTGGTGCCAACAACTCCAACGCCATGCCGGCCCGGCAGTTCTTCGGGGCGGGTTTGACCGGCTTCGGTCTTGTACCAGGCCGCCCTAATGACTCGTTCGGCGGCGGTGTTGCCTTGACCTGGCTCAATACCGAACCGGGCGCCAGCGCAGCCCTCTTCCCGGCGACCTTCGTCGATGGCCATTCAATGCGTCCCAGCCAGCTCATGTTCTCGACCTACTACCAGATCAAGCTCTTCGACGGCTGGTTCCTCCAACCTAACCTCACCTACATCCCCACCCCGGCCGAGAACGCGTTCACTCCCCAGGCCCTTGCCGTAACCCTGCGCCTCACGGTCCTCTTCTGAATGGTGCCCGCCTGATCGCGCTCCTCTTGGCTCTATCCCCTCCTCAGAGCGGCGGTTGATCGCGGGTTGGGCCACCCAAGCGACGAGAAGGGGAGAGGACAAAGCCTTTGTAAAGAGACCGTGAGGTGGCACAGGTGGTCCCCACCGGTGTGTCGAGGCGTTTGACCAGCAGGGCCACCCAAGCCGCTTCTTGACGATGCGTCTGGCTTAAGAGAGTCTGGTGGGCGGCATTGAGTGAGGGTTTCCCAGGGGATCGCGAGCGAAATGCCCGCGAAAACCGCACTCGCGTGCACAAAGATCGTCCCACACGCGATCTCGCTTAGAATTATCGTATTTAAATATCATAATTTCAATGCGGCTTCGACCCCTTCGTCGCTTTGCGAAGACCCGTTCTCACAGCTCGGGTTCCTTGGACCACCCTGAAGGCAATTTTCACTCTATGTGCATTTCTGTACACAAACCCGCGGACCGTGCGGCCGATCACGGAAATGAGCGTGTCTTGTAGACGGAATCAGCCACGGAGGCTTTGCTCGGAGGACGATTCCACTGTACTCTTAAGGATCCAAGAGGTCCGCGGCTGGTGGGTATTCCGTTGTCAGGCCAAGGCGGGCAGAGGTCGAAGAGGTTCCTCCCTTACGTACTATCCTTCCCATGAAGTCTTCCGCCCCAAAAAATACCAGTCTCAGGGCGCCCAGGAGATAAATTTTTATCATCTCTATTGATTTTTATAGCATTTCCATGGTTTTTACTTACATTTTTTCTCTTTTACATGCCACCCCAGTTTGCAAGACAGATCTTAATGTCCGCCCTGAAGAAGAAACGAAAAAAGAGACAAACTGGACCTGAGAACCGCTTCCTTCTTTCAAGCACCTAAAAAACATCCTATAGTAACAAAAAGGTGTTGGGCTGAGGGGCTCTTCTCGAGCCATCCCCCACGGGTCTAGAGCCGTTAACGCCTGGGTGGCACACACCAGGCGGCGAGATTGCGAGAGGCCGAGTTTGGCGTCAATCGATGTCTTGGGTGACACTGGCGGCCTGCCGCCAATGCCACCCCACCGGCCGACTTACAAGGACGCAGGCCCTGGACACGTCCGTGTGCAACCCGCTTGAGAAACGCTCTACGTGCGCTGTCGCACAACACGGCTGATCCTCACGATCCCTCTACCGGAGACTTCGCAATGACGGCTGAGTATTCCGCGATTCGCGGTGCGTTTTTTGATTTCGTCGAAGATCCCTGGACGCTTGGAAGTGAGGAACAAAACTCGGCCCGCTTTGTGAGCGACGGGCTTTTGGTTGTCAAGGATGGACACATCGTGGATTTCGGCCCTTTCGCGGAAGTCTCTCCGCGTCACGCCGGCGTACAGATCCGCCATATTAAAGACCGTTTGATTCTCCCCGGTTTTATCGACGGACATATTCACTTTCCTCAGGTCCGCGTTCTTGGCGCTTACGGAAACCAGTTGCTCGATTGGCTTCAAACCTGGATCTTCCCCGAGGAGTCCAAGTACAAAGACCGAGAATACGCCCGAAACGCCGCCGTACGGTTCTTCGATGCGCTTCTCGCGGGAGGTACCACCACCTGCCAGGCCTTCACGACCAGCAGCGCGGTCTCTACCGAAGAGTTCTTCGATGAGGCGACCCGCCGCAACATGCGGGTGATCGCGGGCTTGACCGGGATCGACCGTTTCGCCCCCGAGGATACGGTAATCACCCCCGAGGAATTTTATAGCGAGTCTCAGCGTCTGATCGAACGTTACCACCGCAAGGGGCGGAACCTCTACGCCATCACCCCTCGTTTCGCTGTGGGTTGCACGTCCGAGATGATGGAGAAGTGCCGGCAGTTGAAGCAGGAGCATAGTGACTGCTGGGTCAACACCCACATCTCGGAGAATCCCTCGGAGATTCGCACCGCACGCGACCATTTCCCCGACTGCACCGATTACACGCACGTCCATGAGAAGCACGGACTGCTGGGGCCGAAGTTCACGGCCGGACACGGTGTCTGGCTCTCGAACGACGAATTCAAGCGGTTCTCGAAAGCGGGAGCGGCCGTTTCTTTCTGCCCCCTCTCGAACCTCTTCCTGGGAAGCGGCCTGTTCCGTCTCGGGCGCGCAACCGACCCCGCCCACCCTGTGCGCGTCTCGCTGGGCTGCGATGTGGGAGGCGGCAACGCCTTCAGCCTCATCCGCGTGATGGAAGAAGCGTACAAGGTCGGCATGTGCAACAACACGATGCTCGATGGGTCCGTCAATCCGCGCGATCAAGACCTCGCGGAAGCGGAACGGAGCAAACTCAGCCCCTACCGTGCCTTCTACTTGGCGACCCTCGGAGGCGCACGCTCCCTGTATCTCGACGACCTGCTCGGCAACTTCGACAAGGGCAAAGAGGCCGACTTCGTGGTGCTCGACTGGAACGCCGGTCAAACCTCCATGCGCTGGCACCAGGCGCTGATCACGGAAACGACCCCCGAGACGAAAGATCAGGCCGCGCAGTTGTTGTTCGGCATCATGGCCGTCGGTGATGACCGCAACGTCGACGAGACCTGGATTGCCGGCAAGCAGGCCTACAAGAAGAGCGCTTCCTGAGCCGAAGAGACGTTGACGTCGCCAAGGCTGGTCCTCGCCGCCAGCGCCGGCTCAAGCATCTGGCGCTGGCGATTTCTGAACCTCGCCTCTTTTCTTTTCCCTCCCCCGCCACAGGGATCATCCCCCCTCCTCGGACCAAATCCGAGGACGGCGGTTGACTCCCATCGAGATCGAGGAGTCCGCGCGTGGAAGTGAATGTTTCCCGGGCGTCCGCGGTGATCGTGCAACGCGTTCCCGCAGAGGCTGAAGAATGGTTCCTCGAATGGCAGGGGAACGTCATCAACGCCGCCAAGGAATTCCGAGGCTATCGTGGCACCGAAGTCTTTCCTCCCAAGGAAGGGCATAACGGGCAATGGGTCTCTCTCATCCACTTTGAGGATGACAAGGCCCTGAATGAGTGGCTCGAGTCCCCCGTCCGCAATGAGTGGCTGGAAAAACTTCGGACCAAGATCGGCAACTTCGAAATCAAGAAGCTGACAGGAGGGTTCGGGCCCTGGTTTGCTGAAGGTGTTTCAGAGAAGACGGCGGGCCCTGCGGCCTGGAAAATGGTGATGTCGGTCGTTCTGGGACTCTTCCCCACCGTCATGCTCCTGACCATTTTCGTCGGTCCTATTACCTCTCCGCTGGGGCTTGCGGTATCCATGCTGATCGGCAACGCCATGAGCGTTTCCATCCTCCAGTGGATTGTGATGCCCGTGTTGACCAGGCTGCTTGGCCCCTGGCTCAACGCGCCCGATACCCGCAACAAGGCGATCACTTACGGCACTCCGCTCATCGTTTTGCTAGCCTTGGCGATCCTGGCCCTCTTGTTCCGCCAGGTCACGGGATGAGGAACGCGCCCAACATCATAATTCGCTCATGTCATCCAGCACTTGTGAAATCGTAGTCGTCGCGGCCGGCTAGTCGTTCTGCTTGAGGCCTGCGACAGGGTAGGGGGGAGATAGGAATGCTCGGTGAATGGCCGGACCCTCGAACTTGGAGGGGCGGACCAGGACGAACGCTTGGTTCCAAGCGTAGCGCTCGAACGGGAAGAAGAGGGCCGCGTAAGCGGCGACGAGCGTTACCGTTGAGAGGAGAAGGCGATCGATGCCACCGGCCTTCCGTCGTTGGCATCGGCCAACTCCGCACTATTCCCAAATTCAATATGCGTCGGAGCTGACAACTTCGCCACCTGCGGGGCTGCCGAGCGCTCTCCAGACGCCGACATGGACTTCATCGCGGACGAACGCCGCGTGCCCGTCGGCAAAAAGGGCATGAACGCCACCGCGATGCCGGCTCCGGGAGGCGTTGAAGGCGGGGACGCTCGTATTGCATGGTGGGTTATTGTCGAATCCCTGGCCGCAAAATTGGGCCTCCGCAAGTTGGTCCGGAGTCAGGGAGTTCGGCGTCGTGTACGTCATGAACATCGCGCAGTTAACGTCGTCATTGTAGATATCGCCCCGGTGATCATACGCGCCCGCGATGTTGTTCCCGGCAGGCCGATTCTGGCCCACGATGACCTCGCCGACCAGGATCGTCGCGGACGAGCCATCGAGGAAGGTATTCAACCCATAGCTGATGTTGGGCCCGAACGGCGCACCGGTGAACCAGGCGGTTCCGGCGGGCCCAACGAATGGGTTCGGGCCCGGCGCGCCGAAACCGGGTAGCCCCTGAAAGTAATGAGTGTTGCCCCAGTTCGCGGCGAAGTTGGACTTGATCCGTGGGACCTGGCGATCCGGTTCCTGGAGCGAGGGGCGGTCACTCGGGCAGAGAAAGGTGGATATGAGCGACTGGACCGCCGTTGCGTTCTGAATGTCGTTGAACGAGAGGGAGCAGTTGAACGCGTTGAAGGTGTTATTCTGCTCGACGTACGACAGCGAACCGACGGCCCAGGTCCGCCGATTCGGGTTCGTCGAGCGGTACGTGTAGTAGAGCCCGGTTCGGCCGATGGGCAGAACGTTGTACGCCCCATGATACGTCGCGAGGGCTAGACCCATCTGTTTGAAATTGTTACGGCATTGAGCGCGGCGAGCGGCTTCGCGGGCCGCCTGTACGGCAGGCAAGAGCAGCGCGATCAGGATCGCAATGATCGCGATGACCACCAAGAGCTCGATCAGCGTGAAGCCGCGCCGATGACACATGGAATGGACCTCCCCTTTCGCGACAGAGGCAATTCCTCGAATATTAATCATTTCATTTTAAATCGTCGTATGCCACCTTACGAAGAAGGCCGCCTCTGCTCCGAGAAGGAATCCGCTCGCGGCCGTGATTGTGCTGACGAATGGGGCGGGTAGCCGGACGGCGAGTTGGCCGAGTACCGGGTAAATCGGGACGGCCGCCGCTGCAAAACGCCCCATGCTTGTGAGGTGTTGTTCGTAGCCGTGCGTCCAGTAGGGGATGAGCAAGAGACAGGCCCCGGTAACCGCCTCGTATTGAGAGAGCCACTTCTTGGCAGACCCAAGGAAGATTAAGCCGAGTGCCCCGAGAAAGAAGATCGGGTCGACCGCACGAAGACTGAACGGGAAATCAAGCGGTCCGGTGTGCTTGCCCCAATAGCCGGGAGCAGAGGGAGTATACAGCATGCGAAGAGGCTCGAGGGTCGCCAGAGCCATCACCTTTTGCCAGAGGGAGTCAGGCCTCCGGTGCACCCAGTTGGCCTGGGTCCGGACGAAGGCAATCGGATCACCGAACTCCCACGCCTGGTAAAGCATGTAGGCCGCCAGTCCCCAGCAGGCGAGTGCAACCAGCGGAATCGACTTCAGCACGAATCCGGCTCGCGTCTCGGAGTGATCGCGAATGTACAGGAGGAAGGCGGGCAGGAGGGCGACCCCCACGGGGCGAGTGGCCGTGGCAAGCCCGATCAGCATGGCGACCACGATCAGGGGCCATCGCCGCGCTATTGCATAGAGCGACAAGATCTGACAGACCAGAAACGTCGACTCGGAATAGGCCATACGGAAGAAGAAGGTCGTCGGTAGGATGCCCATTGCGACGAGCGCATAGCCGTAGAAGTCTCTCGGCGCGTCAGGGAACCTCTCACGCAAATAGACGGAAAATAATGCAAAAGACACGGCGAGAAACATGTTTGCAACAATAAGCAAAGCCAAGTCCTCGCGAATGCCTAGGCCGCGCGAGACGAACCAACCCGCGATCGGGAAAGCCGGGAAGAAGGCCACACTGGAGTAATGTTTCTCATCATAGGAATACCCATGCCTTGCGATGTCTTTGTACCATTGGCCGTCCCAGTTGGCGTAGAAGTCACCGACATACTCGAATTTGTGGGCGTTTGTAAGAACCTCCGGGATATAGCCGACCCCCAGAATAACACCCATCGCCACGATGTTGCTGGTAATCCAGTAGCAAGCGAGTCCCAAGAATACCGATTTCCACCACACGGCTGCGCTCGCCCGACCCATGCGGCTGACCTCACCACTCGTCTTATATCTCGGAAGGGCCGGGCTGGTCAGCATAGCGACCAAAGCTCCTCTCTTACTTCCGCGTCGTGAGTCTCGCCGCGTTGAGTGTCAACGGGCTGTTCCAATGGCAACACATCGAGAAAGTGGACGTCCGTCGCGACCGACGGTCCGCGTCTATGGATCCTGTCTCCGCCCAGGAGCCCTTTTCGATCGGATTGCGCCCGCCAAGCCAAGAAACCGAGAGAGGCTGAGTTCATGGTAAGGAGGCCGGTTGGATGGCACTGGTGGTCCCCACCTGCCTGGCGCAGCCCCATTTGGGTGCCATTCTGAACTTTCGCTACGCTGGAAAAGCGGTTGTTGATGACGATCGACATCATCAAGATGATGATTTGTCACTTCATTTCGGACTGCGATTAGACTTCGACGCACCGATCACGGTGACCGGAATCTGCAAGATGGCCTCCTGAGCCCGATCCGTTTCGAGAGTCACCATGGGCCGTTCCGAGTCGAGTGCGCCCGAGAGGACTGTGGCTATTCTTAGCTCGTGCGACGTGGCGGGCTCGATCGCATCGGTGCAGGACACGGTCAAGCCCTTCGTGGCGCTCAGGGAAGTGATCCGGAATGGTCCCTTCGAGCGGGAGTAGACCCGGGCGCGGGCCGAGGTGGCACCGGGTTGGGCGCTGGTCCCGATCACAAGGTGGGTCGGCAGGGCAGCCAGGTCGCCTGTCCGCCTTCCCAGAGCGAGCACGTTGACCTCGCGATAGTCCGGGTAATCAAAGTGGAAGGCGAGTTGCGAAGAGAAATCACCGTTGGGCATGCTGGGGTCGACGGTCACGTCGAAAGCCAGCAAGCCAAGGCCCTTCTCAACCATCCGGAGCGCCACCAAAGGATTGCTACTCTCCACCGAGCGAAGCTTCTCGAACAGGTCAGGGAACTCCGAACGAATGGTGAGACGTCGAACCGCCCTCTCCCCCGGCCCGATTGAACCGTATTGCAACTGCGACGGCACCACCTGGAGAATCGTCTGAATCTGGGCCCGGACCGTCAGAGTTAGCTCGCGAAAGGCCGACTGTGCCGAGTCGGTGGAAAGCTGAAATGTCTTCAAATAAGGCCCCTCGAGCTCGTTCGTGGGGATCGTGACGCGCACCTCGATGGAGCCGCCCGGAGGGACCCGGCCGGTCTCGACCGCCCGATCTTGCTGAAAGAGCAGAATCCTGCAACTACACTCGTGTGCGGCCAACTTCACTGCGATGGTGTCGGACGTTGGATTAAGGACTTGAAACGTGTGCTTGATCTTAGCGCCTTGCTGGACCTTACCCGCGTCAAACGCATAACGCGAGGCCGTATCCGTTGACGAGCCCGTGGCAGCCTTGGGGGCAGGCGCGCATGCGGTGGACGAAAGTCCCAAAATTGCGGCCGCGAATAGCAAACGAAGGCTGGAAGAAGCCATGGCTCGGCGACGATCGCGGAACCGGCTGGTGAGCATTGAAGCAATAATCACAACAAGAAACGTCGAGACACCGGCAGCCAGCTTGGTTCTTCCACCGAGGAAGGCCAACGAACCACCGACATCCGCAATCGGGCCGTTCGAGACCAGCAAGCCGACACCCGTGAACTTCTCCGCGACGATCGCCGAATTGACATCCTTCAGCTTTCCGGTCGGGTCGTAGATCCTGAACCGTTGGGTCTCTGGTTTCCAGCCGAGCAGGACGACGAAATGGTCAGCCTGCCCTGTCTCGGACCCGTAGTGAAGGATCGCCGGCACGCTGAGTCTTTTCAGGGTCTCGACATCGCCTTCGAAGCTCGCCGTTGTGTAACCTAGTTTCTGAAGACCGGCATTAAGGTCGCGGAGATTCGTCCCCTGGGCACCCGGTGGACAAAGAGTCGAGATCTCCACATAGTTGCGGCGGCCGCCAAAGTAGCGTTCAAGAAAAGCGAAGCAGAGTGGTCCGCACGCCTGGCGGTTATTGAGCCAGTAAGGGCTGCGATCAAGTTCTGAGGGCAGGTCATCACTGCCGTTGGCTCTCGACGCAAGGGCCAGCACGAGGGCAAAGAGCGCTGAAGCCAATTTGCAAGCACGACGAACCGGCGGTCGCGAGATGATGATCTCAGGCACGATGGTCGTTCTCCACCCCGTCCCAAGCGGCTTGCCTCGGTCGGAACATGACGACAAAAATTGCCAGGCAGACCCCTAACAGGGTGACCGCCGTCCAGATCAAGACAACCCGTCGAATCGGGCTTGAACCACCAGATCGGGAGCGGCTCTCCTCCTCCACGGCCTGGGTCTTCTTGGCGTCCTGCGCCAGTACCGACAGGTTGGCGTCGATCAACCGCTCGGCACCAACCCGGTAGTCAACATGATAGCGAATGTCAGAAACCGCCGTGTCCGGCTCGAGTACAATCTTGAAGATATCATCAGAGAAGTTGGGGTCGTTGACCGCGATGGTCTCGACGTTGTACCGCTTCTCCGTCAAAGGAACCTTGAGCTCGTCGACCGACCAGTTCCGCCAGAACCCACCGGTTGGGACCACGAGACCATCGTCGAGTGTCCGGTACTCATTCCCGCACTCGATCAGGCGTCGGCCTTCGCTATCGTTCGCGTAAAACCCAGTCACGACCCAACCGAGGTTGGCGTCGACCCTTGCGACATAGGTCAAATGGAAGGAGTCGATATTAGGGTCGAGTGTGTAGGTGACGAGGTAAATCCCCTTCTTTCCAGGATCCTCGGCAACTTTTGGGTCGCGGCCTTCGGTGAGCGCAGACAAAAAGGCTCGCTTGACGCCGTCCATAAATGTTAAGGGGTTATTGTACTTCCAGGGGCCGTCCGGCTGAGGGAACGGGCCATCATGCACTTGGGCTGTGCGATAGCCACTGTTTGATGTACTCGAGATTTTCTTGCTCGCCGGGATGGGCTCTCCGTTACGGTCACTGCCGGGGAAATACTCGCCGTAGACCGTCTTCTCCCCGTCGAACAGGTAATAGACTTCCGAGCTCGCCAGGGGCACCCTTTTGCCGTCCGGGCTGAAAGACCCGGGGCGAGAGATCATGCGGATTCGCCGGAAGCCGTCACTGTAGATCTCCTGTTGGTCCCAGCTCTGCCGGGCGAGTGTCGCGGCGCCTGAAGTCTTCGACTGCTGAAAATACTCCCAGTTTGCGCTCGTATGGATATTCTGAAACGCAGAAACCCGAGCATCCAGACGTTCGACGATTTCTTTAACCGTTGGCGTTGCGCCCGAGGCCAATGGAGGTGATAATACAACAAAAGTAAGCGTGAGACCGACGATTGCGGGCCGCCATGCAAAGCCAAGTGGTCCCGATCGGTGCCGCGTCTGATTTGGAATTATGGATTGCCGACACACGTCAAGGCTCCCTCGATCTCGTGGGGTTCTGCAAGACACTCTGATCTCATGGATTCGACGACGGTCCACACGGCCTCATTCTTCATGATGGCCCGCGAGCCCAGCCTCAGCCGGGCCGCGGGACCTGTCACATCGTTGTCACTTGATTACCGCGGTGGTAATGCCACTGCTCACTGGCGGCGGCGGAGGCGGACAGGGATCGCCCAGGTTTGTGTTGGAGTTCACATTAGTGGTGATCGGCGGGTTACATGTTGTGCAGTTCGCATCTGAGCAAGTGGAGAACGTCGCGCAGAGCTTTGGAGTATTGGCCGTACATGTGACGGCGGCACTTCCGCTAACGCATGACGCCCGGGCCTGGCCAGTGGGCACGAAGTTAATCCAAGCTCCGGGCCCCGACGCAGCGCATGTTGCCGTGCCCCCGCAAGGACTGTCCAAACCCATCTTGAAGCAAGGCGTCGCACCTCCCCAGGCGGCCGATAGGCGGCCTTCAGACGCGGAGTGGATGTTCGCCGGCGCGGACTGGCTCGCCACGAGGCCAGCCATCGCCGCCACACCAAACAGGATCATCGATCTCATAGCAATCTCTCCTTACAAGTTAGCCGCAGGATTGCCGAGCTTCCCCTTCCTGGGCTTGGTACCGGCCCGAAACCATCCGGGCCACCTGATACATTCCTGTCCGGCCGAGCTCGGCAACGGATGAGAATGCAAGTCTCTCGGTGCTAAACGCCACCGGAAACTCTTACCGCCCTACGAGGACGGTCAGGTTTACATGACCGGCGTAATGACGCCGATGAAGATCGATGCGCCGAGATGGAGAAGCAGCCGTTTCGAACGACGAAGTGCCTAAGCGTGAATAAGCATTGCGCCCACTGACATCCTCAAGCTTGCAAAGTCATTGTGTTTGGATGTCATCTGCGTTAAATTAATACCCAGCCTAATATAATCAACGCAAGCAAAATTTTCTCACGCGAAAGAAATGACTGAAAACCCAGCAAACCCTTTGGCTAAAACGATTTACAGAAACCCCCACGAACTCGACTTCGAGAATTGCGTCTCCGAAATTCCGTTTTTCGCAGATTAAACACGGCCTAAATCTCTCGTTGATAACGCGGCTCTGCGCTTTCGCCTTGCCAGACGGCAGTGCTCGTGAAATCGCTTGAATGAACGAGGCGAGCTTGGCCTTAGGATGCTCACATCATTGGGATCCTCAGTTGAGCGTTATTCCTAATCGATTAATGTCATTTTTTGCTTCTATGAATTGAATCACGCAAGGATGATCTTACATGCGTCATTCCGGCACCTCGACGGGGACATGGCACGCACAAATTCCTTCCCGGCCGAAATCGCTCGCCGGGGGGATCTCGATCATGTTAGCCCTGGCTTCTTGCGCGGCGTTTGTCATCGCCTTGGACAATCGTTTTGTAAACTGGGATGATCATGAGAATTTTGTGAACAACGGAAACTACCGCGGACTGGGTCTGTCCCAATTCGCCTGGGCTTGGCGAACGTATCACCTGGGGGTCTACCAACCGCTGAGCTGGATATTGCTCGAGGCGGAACATGCCATCTGGGGGCTCAGCGCCTGGGGCTATCACCTTTCCAGCCTCGTACTGCACGCCGTGAATGCGGTCGTTCTCTACCTGTTGACGATCGCGGTGTTGCGGCGCTGCCGACTCGGGTCCGATGCTGACACGTTGCGCAGCATCGAGATCGGCGCGGGGCTCGCCGTCGCCCTGTTCATGGTCCATCCGCTCCGGGTGGAGGCTGTCGCGTGGGCCTCATGCCAACCTTATTTGCCGTGCGCCCTGTGCTCGATGCTCTCGGTCGCCGCCTATCTCCGCGCTCACGACGATGATCGAGAGAGCGGACGATTGGCATCTCGAGGCTGGCTGCTCACCTCATTCTTGCTGTTCGCCGCGGCTCTCTTGTTCAAGGCCGTTGCGGTAAGCATCCCCATGGTTTTCTTGATCCTTGATGTCTATCCGTTGCGAAGATTCCGTGGTGGGCCGGGATGCTGGTTCGGTAAAGAGGCACGCCAGGCGTGGTGGGAGAAGATCCCGTTCCTTGTTCTCAGTGTGGCCTTCATGGTGGTAGCGGTCCGGGCCAAGGCGGAGTCCGTAATACCAATGGCACACGCAGGGCTCGGTTCGAGGGTCTCGCAAGCCTGTTATGGGGTTTGGTTTTATCTGATCAAGACGGTCGTGCCGGTTGGGATTATCGCCTTCTATCCACTTCCGAGGTCACTTGCGCTAACGCGGCCGCTGTTCGCGGCTGCGGCCGTGGGGGTGGTCGCCGTGACATCGTGGCTGCTTGTGATCCGTCGGCGATGGCCTGGGGCGCTGGCAGCCTGGACCAGCTATCTCGTCATGCTTGCGCCGAACGCGGGGTTGGCCAGAATTGGTACTCAGATTGCGGCCGACCGATACAGTTATGTAGCAATGATGGCGCTGGTGATGTTGGGGGCCGCGGTTCTGGCCCGCCTGCTCCGGAGCGGGCTTCGTATGCGGGCGAGGCTTGTTACTACGGCATGCCTTGGGGCCATACTCGGCTTGATCCTCCTAAGTTGGGACTTGTGCCGGGCCTGGCATGATTCGGAGACCCTCTGGGCTTACGCTTTGACTCACGGACCCAAGGAAAGTCCGATTGTCCATCGCTACATGGGACTGACGCTCGTCGAAGACGGAACGCGGTTTGACGAGGCCGAGACTCACATTCGCGAAGGACTGCGGACATTAACGAATGACGCCGATACACGCTGTGACCTCGGCTATGTCCTCCTCATGAAAGGGAAGTTCGACGAGGCGCAAGCTGAGTTCGCCGAATCCCTACGGCTCGACCCGCGCAGCGCGAACACCCGTTTCTACCTTGCGTACCTGCTCCACAAGCGGGGTGAGCTTGACGCCGCACGGGCCGAATTCGACAGGGCTGTGCGGCTGCGGCCTGACCACGCTAATACCCATCTCTATCTTGCCTTTCTCCTGCTCGACCAAGGAAAACGCAAAGAGGCGTCTGCCGAATTTGCCCAGGTGCTCCAGCTCGATCCCGGCAACACCACAGCGCGATTTGGGCTTGCCCGAGTCTCCCAGCCCCCGAAGCAATCCACTTCGGCACCGTGACCTTGCCCCGATCCGCGCTGCCGCCCTTGCCGCATTCAAGACGGAGATGTTCGCGCGTACCGCCCCGATCGCCCAGGAGTCTGCCGAGACTGATGAGACGCTGGGGTTCCCGGCCGCGGCACAGGACGTGGCTCGCTTTTTCGGCGGCGTACACCTCGCGAGATCGAGGAAACTTTTGATGCGATAAGGGTGTGCGGAATAGCACCCCTATCCAGACGCGCCTGCTGCCGGGGGACAACTCGCTTGCCAAAGAGCCGACGCCGGTAAGAAGGTAAACGACCCTTCGTCGTCCTTGCTGACATCGATTTCAAGAAGAACGTCCCGCTCTCATCGCGCGCGAACTTGCAAGAATTCTCATTCTCTATGTCGAGTGAAAATCACGAGTTAGCCCGAGAATTCGCCCCGTTCGGATTGCGGCGAGCGAACCTCTTGGGGTGGCCAACCCTCTAGCTCCATGCGAGAATAGCGGGTGTCCGGGAGCTTCTCGACCTTCCCTGGTCGAAATTCGGCTGACGCGTCACGCTTGTCCCCCGCTTAACCAAAACTTGATCATTCCCGCTTGAACGGCCGTCGGCCTAGTCGAGGGACCCGAGATGACTATTCGCGAAGTCATGGATGAAGCTGTCGAGTCGACGCCCGTTTCTTCCAACCCGGTTGTAGACACGTCAGGTTCGCGCGCACGCCAGCCTGGAGGGAGCCGCGAGCTCCTTGCGCTGGCGTTACCTCTGGTGGTGAGCCAGGGGTTCATGACCATCCAGGTCTTTTTGGACACGATCTTGCTCTCGTGGCACGACCCGCGCGAGATGGCCGCGTCGTTTCCGGCGGTGATGTGGTTCTGGCTGATCTTCGGATTTCTCCAGGTAACCGCCGGCTATGTCTCCACGTTCGTCGCCCAATACACCGGCGCGGGACGCCCGGAACGTGTCGGCCCCGCGGTTTGGCAGGGGATCCACTTTGGCATTCTCGCTGGTCTCGCGATATTGATCATCTATCCCATCGCGCCTCTGCTGATCGCCGTCGGAGGGCACACCCCGGCGCTTCAGGTACTGGAAGTGACCTACCTCCGCTGTCTTTGCTTCGCCGCGCTCCCCATGTTGATCATGGCGGCGGTGAACGGGTTCTTCTCCGGCCTCGGACGGACCTGGACGGTTCTGGGCATCGAGACCGCGGGAACCGCGACAAACGTGGCATTGGCCCTGGTGTTGATCTTTGGTCGTCTCGGCTTTCCCGAGATGGGGATCGCCGGAGCAGGGTGGGCGACGGTGACCGGCTCGTGGATGTCCGCCCTTGTCGCCCTGGCCCTTTTCCTCAAGCCAAGCTCGCGCCGGCTCTACAACACGTTCTCGGGGTGGCGGCCGGAACGCGCGCTGTTTGCTCGCCTCATGAAGTATGGCGGGCCCGCCGGAGCCCAGGTCTTTCTGGACGTGCTGGTGTTCCACGTCTTCGTGCAACTGGTCGGCCGGCTTGGAGAGGCCCAGGCGGGAGCAACCACACTGACGGCTCGTTTGAACATGGTCGCATTCCTGCCAATGATGGGGATGGGGCAGGCGGTCTCGATCCTCGTCGGCCAGCGCCTCGGCGCCGATAGACCCGACCTGGCTGAGCGGTCGACCTATACGGGATTGCGGTGGGTGTTCGGATACATGTGCGTGGTGGCCTCCGCCTACGTCTTGATTCCCGGCACCCTCGTCAGCCTTTTCGAAGGGGATCGAGACCCCACGCAGTTCGCGAAACTCGCGGCGATTGTGCCAAACCTCCTGGCGTGCGCGGCGGTCTACTCGCTGGCCGATGCCGTGAACATCACCTTCTCGTTCGCGCTCCGAGGGGCAGGGGACACGCGGTTCGTCTCGCTGCTGACCTTCGCCCTGGCCTGGCCGATCATGGTGGTGCCGACATTCCTGCTCGTTCGATCCGGCGGCAATATCAACGGCGCCTGGGGCTTCGCGGCCGCCTATATCCTCGCGATGGCCGTCTGTTTCGCCCTCCGCTTCCGATCCGGCAAGTGGAAGACCATGCGCGTGATCGAGACCGCGCCGTCCTCAGACGGAGAGCCCCCTCTCTCCGCCGTCTCGGCTCACTGAGCCGTTCCCTGGAACGGCGCGCATAAAAATCCCCCTCCCCGCTTGACCCTCCGCGATAGCTATCGTATATAGCTATCATGGCTAACGAAGTTAGCCTTCAGAGAATCAACGCGTTCGAGACGGGGAGGACCGATGTTTCTGGGGCATTACGGGTTAGCCTTGGGGGCGAAGACGTTAGCACTGAGAGTGTCGTTGGGCACCTTGGTGCTGGCCGCGCAATTCGTGGACGAGGTTTGGCCAACGCTTCTGCTGTCGGGCGTTGAGCATGTTCGCGTGGTGCCGGGGCTCATGGCGGCCTCGCCGCTCGATTTTCACGACTATCCGATCACCCATAGTTTGTTGATGGGAGTGATCTGGTCGTTACTGGTCGGCGGGATCTACCTGCTCGTTCAGCGCGACCGCCGAGGGGCATTGGTGGTGGGGGCGTTGGTCCTGAGTCATTGGGGGCTCGACTTCATCGTGCATCGGCCCGACCTTCCGCTCTGGCCGGGTGGACCTTTGGTCGGGCTGGGGCTCTGGCGATCCCAAGCGCTCACGCTGCTGCTCGAGCTCACGACCTTCGGAGGTGGGATTGCGCTCTATGTAAGGAAGACACGAGCCCTTGATCGCATCGGGGAGATCGCGCTCTGGGCCTTGATCACCTGTCTGGGTATTCTCTATATGAGCGCACTGTTCGGCCCGCCGCCCCCCAACGCCAAGGCCCTCGCCTGGAGTGCCTTGGTGCTGTGGTTGTTCATTCCCTGGGCTTACTGGATCGACCGGCACCGCGTCGTACGAACCCCCTCCCACTAAATGCCCACGGTTCCCAAGACATCCCGTTCCGAGATCGTCGCCGCCGCCAGGCGCATCATCGAGCAGGAAGGCCTGGACTCTCTGTCGATGCAGGCCGTTGCCCAGGCGGTCGGCGTGAGAGGACCGTCCCTCTACAAACACGTCGCCGATCGGGCCGAGTTGGTCCGCGCCGTGGTCCAAGACGTAGGCGCGGAAATGAGGCAAACGCTTGAAGAGACTGCCGTCACCGGATCTCCCAAAGAGGATCTCCGGGCCATGGCCGCGGCTCAGCGGTCGTACGCGCTCCGTTCACCGAATCTTTACTCCCTTCTTTTTGGAACGAAGCGCGACGAGACGGAGCTTTCTCCGGCCGAATACGGCCAATTCGTGGAGACGCTGGTCGACCGGGTTCGCCGCCTGGGTGATCCACGCGAGGCCCTTGAAGGAGCGCGCATGCTTGTCGCGTTCACTCATGGGTTTGTATCGATGGAACTTGCCGGAGCCTTCCGGCTCGGCGGAGACCTCGATAAGGCGTTTGCCTTCGGTCTCGAGCGACTCCTTGAAGCGATTCACCCTCGCGACCCTCAAACTGAGCCAAAGCAAACCGATTCTTGACCCCATTCCCCTTCTCGCTGGAAGCCGACCGGTTTCTCGCGCAAGTCCCTGGCGTGTGCAACGGTTTGCTCTTGCCGATTCCTCAAGTATAATCAACCGCGTTGTGTATCGCCCCGAACACGCTTCGGCGCCTCCTCAAGACCAGCCCATCAAAACCCATGATGTTCTTCGCTGGTTGAAACCGACCGCGTGACCCCGCATTGCCTGCTCTCAATCGAACGTTGTCAGAACACGGTGTTCCGAAAGAGCCGCTTGTCGGTACCGTATGCGATCGTTCAGGTTGGGCCGGTAGCGACAGCTTCTTGCTCTTATTTGGGAATTTAGGTTTAGGATAACGAATCGACTCCGCTTCGATTATTATGATGAGGCTACGTATCGACCATCCATGCATTCGTCCAACCGGTTTATTTGCGGCGTGTTCATAGGCTGAAGAGCGATCTGAGCTCGATATCATGGGTCCGAGCATCCCTTGCCCAAATCCGTTAAGCCTGCGCGCCTTTCTTCAGGATAAGGCGGACTCGCACGAGGCGGCCGCTGTCCGCGAGCATCTTCAGCAATGTGAAGTTTGTCGCGCAGTCACGGCCAGGCTCGGAGGTCGAGACCAGGACACGTTGGCCGACGACGGCCTGGGGATGGCCCCCTCGCAGACATTCTCGAGCTGGAACCCAGACGCCCTTCGCAGGTCCAAGGGGGACACGGGGTTGCCAGCCCCCGGCGCTTCACCGCAATGGACGGGGGCCGAGGGGGACAGCGACCAGACCGTGCAGCTCTCCCCGACATCGCTCGCAACGAGTGGTGAGCAAACCAGTGATTCGGGCGAAACGTGCTACATCGAAGCTTCAGCCGATTCTCGAGAATCCCTCGTGGCGGAGCCCGCGGCCTCGAGCGCCCACGGCAGCTTCAATGAGGGAGCGCCCCTTGGCTCCTCGGTTCTCGAGGGGGTGCAGGTTCCCGGTTACGACATCCTCGGGGAGCTCGGCCGCGGCGGCATGGGGGTGGTGTATAAGGCCCGGCATTGCCGGCTGCAACGCCTCGTCGCCCTGAAGATGGTCCTGGCCGGTGCCCACGTTGGCGCTGTGGGACTGGCACGGTTTCGAGCGGAGGCCGAGGCTGTCGCCAAGCTTGCTCACACGAATATCGTTCAGATTTATGAGACCGGCGAACACGAAGGACGCCCCTTTTTCTCACTCGAGTTCGTCGAGGGAGGGAGCCTCGACCAGCGGATCGCCGAGGGATCCGTACCCCCCAGGGCGGCCGCACGTCTCGTCGAGACACTCGCGCGCACCATGGAGGTCGCCCACGAGCGTGGGATCGTCCATCGCGACCTCAAGCCGGCGAACATCCTCCTGGCCAAGATCAGCAATCTGTCGTCGCTGGTTGGCAACCGGGACGTCGACTCCTTCTCGCTTCCCGGTAACCATTGGTCTCGGTCCACGATCCCGAAAATCGCGGACTTCGGCCTGGCCAAGCGCGTCGACGAAGACTCCAGCCAGACGCAAAGTGGCGCCATTCTGGGCACGCCAAGCTACATGGCCCCCGAACAGGCCGGTGGCAAGAACCGTGAGATCGGCCCCGCGGCCGATATCTACGCCCTCGGCGCCATCCTCTACGAGCTGCTCGTGGGACGTCCGCCGTTCAAGGCGGGGAACCCCATCGACACCATCCGGCAGGTCATCGAGCAGGAGCCCGTGCCCCCCCGTCAGCTCGAACCGAGAATTCCTCATGACCTGGAAACGATCTGTCTGAAGTGTCTGGAGAAAGACCCCGCGCGGCGTTTCGCCAGGTCGGCGGATCTCGCCGAAGACCTGCGACGGTTCGTGGTCGGCGACCCGATCCTCGCCCGGCCGACTCCCGCGTGGGAACGCGCCTGGAAGTGGGGCAAACGCCGGCCGGCACTCGTCGCGCTGATGGCGGTCAGCACGATGGCCGTCCTGAGCATGGTGCTGTTCGTCGTCTGGCACAATGTTTCGCTGCGCACCCGATTAGACATCGCACTCGCCCACGAACGCGCCGCGCGGCAGCGTGAGGAAGATGCCATCGAAGAACGGCGTCTCTCGCTCGTACAACAAGAGGCCCGCAAGCTATACGACAGCGCGCGAATCGCGACGGCCGCAAGCGATTGGACCAACGCCCGCGTCCAGCTTGAGAAGGCCCTGACGACCATCGGCGATGAGCCTCGTCTTGAGACCTTGAAGGAGCCCGCCCGCGAACTTCTGCAACGCGTTGAGCATGAACTAGGGGTCGAGGAGGACCGGAAGGGATCTCAGGCAAGGCTTCAGAAGTTCGTCAAGCTGCGTGATGAAGCCCAGTTTCTCGGCACCCTCTACACGGGCATGGACCTGGCCGCCAACCTGGAGGCCGCTCGAAAGTCGGCCCAGCAAGCGCTCGGCGTTTACGGACTCCCGGGCAAAGAGGAGAGTCAGCCCACGCTCGACACTCATCTGAGCGACACCCAAAAGGCCGAGGTCGTGGGGGATTGCTCCCAGCTCCTGCTGATCCTGGCCGAGACCGAGGCCCAATCCGCGGCTGAGCGAAAACCCGAGGAAAGACAAGGATATCTTCATCGCGCTCTGAGTGACCTTGAGCACGCCGGCCGCCTGGGTGCGCCTACACGCGCGTTGCAACTGCGGCGGGCTCGCTACTTGAACATGCTCGGCGACGTTAAAGGAGCCGCTCAGGCTGAGAAAAATGCGCAAGGCGCGCCGCTGGATCATATGCTCGATCACTTCCTGATGGCCGATGAATTTTACCGCCGAGAAAACTTCGGCGAGGCCATCAAGGAATTCGACCTGGTGCTCGAGCGCAAACCAGGTCACTTCTGGGCTCAGTACCTCAACGCCCTTTGCCTCCTGCGGCAGAAACGCCCCGCGGAAGCAAGAGCCCTCCTTAGCGCGTGTTTGGCTCAGCGCACCGATTTCGTCTGGCTCTACCTCTTGCGAGGTTTCGCTCAGCAGGAACTCCAGGCCTGGGATGGGGCCGATTCCGACTTCCAAAAGGCCTCGCAAATGCCTCTGGATGATAACGCCCGCTACGTGCTCTTCGTGAGCCGAGGAGTGTTGCGCGTCCGGATGGAACGATTCGATGATGCCATCCGAGACCTCCAAGCCGCCGTTCAATTGAAACCCAACGCCTACCAGGCCTTTGTCAACCTGGCCCAGGCCTATCGTCATCTGGGCAAGTTGGATCTGGCCCTCGAACAGTTGAATCAGGCCATCCAGGTCGAGCCCACACTGGCCCATCTCTATCGCCTGCGAGCCCGGCTCTACCTGGAACGAGCTGAGCCGTCGTTGGCCCTCAGCGACTTCGAGCAAGCGATCCACCGCGAGCATACGAAGAGTCCATACCTCGTGGATGACCACGTGGAACGGGGACGGTTGCTCTTGCGCGAGCGGAAGCACACCGAGGCCCTCGCGTCGTTCGACCAGGCCCTGGCTCTCCGCAAGGATCATTCGTTGGGGCAGCGTCTCCGCGCGGAGGCTCTCTTCCAGCTTGGTCGATTCGAGGAAGTTGTTGATGCGTTTGATCAATATCTGATGACCGGCAAACCGCTCGAGTCGGTTTATCGCGGGCGGGGTCTGGCCAAGGCGGAGCAGGGGAAGTACCCCGGGGCCATTGAAGATTTCACGCGAGCGCTTGAGCTTCATCCCACCTCGCAGGTGCAAGCCTATCGAGGCTGGTCGCACCTGGTGGTGGATGCACAGAAACTGGCCCTTCGCGATTTCGAACTGGCGATTACGCTCGATTCCAAGAATGGAGACGCGTACAACGGCCGAGGGCTCGCACGAGCCAGCCTGGGGCGCCATCGCGAAGCCGCGCAAGACGCCGCGGAGGCTCTGCGGCTAGGACCTCGCTCACCGCGGCTGCTCTACAACGCGGCCCGGATCTACGCTCAATCCACGCCGGCCGACCAGCAACGGGCCCTCGACTTGATCCAGCAGGCCATCCAACTGCTCCCCGCCGACCAACGCCGGAGCTTTTGGGCCAGGTTCATCCGCAAGGATGCGGCCATGGCCTCGCTACGGCGCCGTCCGATGTTTTTGCAAATGGAAACAAAGCTGGCGCGTGGGAACTGACGCATGGGCGCACGACCGCACCCTCGGGCCACGCACACCCGGCCGCTGCCTCGGCGAGCGTTTCGGCGACTCGAGGTTGAGCGGCTCGCGAAACGCTCGCTCTGCGCCGTCAGCGCCCTCAGTCTGGCTCAGCCTCTGAATTTCGGGGCGTTCAACGTGGCCGAGGTCACACATGATCTCTCCGCGCCGGGAGAGATCGACTACTATTCCGCGACACTCAGAGTCGGTGACATCCTCAACGCGAGCATTGATACCCAGCAATTCGGCGGTAGCCTGGCGAGCCTCCTGCGCATCTACAACGCCAACGGCGTTCCCTTGACGACCAATGGTCAGCAGGGGGGTGATCCACACCTTTCCTTCCAGGCGGCGACAGCCGGCCTCTATTACATTGGAGTTAGCGGCGGCACCGACGGTGGTACAACCGGCCTGTATACATTAAGCGTCCAGCACGCGACGTCCGTCTCCTTACAGCCGGATCTCTCGGGGGCTTCCTTCCGGCTGGGCGCTGACATGGGGGCGGCGGGAGACTCAATTCCCGTCAGCTTCATCGTGCAAAATGGCGGTGGGGCCGACCCCGGTAAATTTCAGGTGGAAGTTGTTCTGAGTCGCGATGAGAACTTTGAAGGCTCACTCCAGGTTCTGACCACATTGTCTCGGTCGGAACTCACACCGGACACGACCGGCCGCAATTTCTCCTCCCCCTCGGGTTTCCACATCACCTTGCCGAACGGGCTCGCATCGGGAAACGCCTACGTTGGCCTGCGTATCATCGCGGACCCCACCGTCCCTGAGGCTGGCCTGTACGATAAGAACGGCGTTCATCGCGGCCTGGATTGGGAACCCCTGACGGTCGATACGCGAACCCCAGTCGGCGTGACCGACTTATCGCAGGCGGACGCCGGCCTGAATACGGAGACCCTCGGCGCGGTGGGCGGCTCGGAGCAGGTGGGCACTTACACCTTCACGGTAAGCACAACCCAGGGGAGCGGGAACTTCCGGGCGGAGGTCACCACCACCAGCGGCACGCTCATCCCCCGCTTGACCCTTTCCGGGCAGCTCGGCCAGATTTTGATCCAATCAGACAGTGGAAACCTGCTTCAGAACCTGGTGCCCGGAGTCTACCTACTGACGGTTTCCGCGCAGACCGGCCTCGGTAATTACCGGCTGACCACCACGTTCCAGACCGGCAGTGTGCTCTACGCCCCTCTCGCGGCGGGAACCGGCACCGCCTGGGTGGTGACGGCTGACGTCAACAACGACGGCATCCCCGACGTCATCACCGGCAACCGCATCGACAATACGGTCAGCATCTTTTTGGGAAACGGCAACGGAACCTTCGCCCCGCCGGAAAGTTTCGACATTGGTGCACGTGTTTGGCGCATCACGGTGGCCGACGTCAACAATGACGGCAGGCCCGACATTCTCACCGCCAATAAGGGGGAGAATACGGTAGGGGTGCTCCTCGGCAACGGCGATGGAACCTTCCAGGCGATGAAGGTCTACCCGGTGGGCACTCGCCCCGGGGGAGTCACCGTTGCGGACGTCAATGGCGACGGCAAACCCGACCTCGTCGTCAGCAACTACGCCAGCGACACCATCGGCATCCTTCTGGGCAACGGTGACGGAACCTTCCAGCCCCAGCAAACCTACCCCACCAACAACGGACCAGGATTCGCCGGCCCCGGCCCGGCGGCCGTGGCTGACGTCAATGGCGACGGTATCCCCGACCTGATCTACCCCAATTACATCGGCGCCAACGTGGCGGTCCGGCTGGGCAAAGGGGATGGCACCTTCGGAGCCCAAGAAACCTTCCCCGCCGGCAAGGGGAGTTACTCCGTCAAGGTCCTGGACGTCAACGGCGACGGAATCCCTGACATTGTTGACGCCAACGCCGTTGATAACAGCGTCAGCGTGCTGCTCGGCAACGGTAACGGCGCTTTTCAGACTCAGAAAGTCTATCCCGTCGGCTTCGATCCCTATTCCATGACGGTGGCCGACCTCAACGGGGATGGCAGGCCGGATATCGTCACCTCCAACCGAGGGGACAATACCGTCAGCGTACTCCTGTCCAACGGCGACGGAACCTTCCAGGGCCAGGAAGTCTTTCCCACGGGAAAATTCCCGCGAGCCGTGGCCGTCGCCGATCTCAACAGCGACGGCAAGCCCGACATCGTCACCGCGAACCAGGGCGATAACAGCGTCAGCGTACTCCTGGGCAACGGCGACGGAACCTTTTCCTTCGGCGTGCAACAGTCAGCCCCCGCGCCGAATTTGCGGCCGTTCCAGGTCACGGTGGCCGACGTCAATGGCGACGGCATCCCCGACATCATCACGGCCAACCGTTCCGACAACAGCGTCAGCGTGCTGCTCGGCAACCCCGACGGCTCGTTCCAGACAAAGGAGACGTTCGCTGCCGGCCGGCTCCCGATCTCGGTGGCCGTGGCCGACCTCAATGGCGACGGCAAGCCCGATATCGTCACGGCCAATTATGGCGGCAACACGGTCAGCGTGCTCCTGGGTAATGGCGACGGGACCTTCCAGCCCCACATCGACCTCGTGGCCGGTAGCGACCCCTACGACGTCAAGGTGGCCGACCTCAACGGCGACGGCAAACCCGACCTGGTCGTGACCAACAAGAACGACAACACAGTCGGGGTTCTGCTAGGCAACGGCAACGGAACTTTCCAGCCGATGCAGGCCTTTCCGGTCGCCTCGGGGCCTTACGAAGTCGTCGTGAAGGATGTCGACGGAAATGGTATCCCCGACCTCATCGTCAGCCACTTCAGCGCAAGCGTGGTCGACGTACTCCTGGGCAATGGCGACGGAACCTTTCAGCCCTCGCGAACCTTCGCCACCGATGGCCGTCCTTACGGACTCGCCGTGGCCGATGTCAATGGCGACGGCAAGCCCGACATCATCACCGCCAACTACCACAACAGCACGGTGAGCGTGCTGCTGAACGAAGGAGGGGGTAACTTCGGGTCCGCCATGAACAACCCGGTGGGCAAGGCGCCCAACGAGGTGCAAGTGGCCGACCTCAATGGCGACGGCAAGCCCGACATCATCACCGCCAACTACGGCAGCAACAACGTCAGTGTACTTCTCGGCAACGGCGATGGAACGTTCCGGCCCCAGCAGACATTCTCGGCGGGTATTGGCCCCGCTTCCGTTGAGGTGGCGGACCTCAATCGTGACGGCAAGCTCGACCTGGTCGTCGGGAACCGTAACAACAGCACCGTCAACCTGCTGTTGGGCAACGGCAACGGAACCTTTCAGGCTCCCATTCCTCTGGGAGCGGGAAAAAACCGTTACTCAGCGGCGATTGCCGACGTCAACGGTGACGGCACTCCCGACGTCATTACCACCAACGTCCGCCAGGACACGGTGAGCATACTCCTGGGCAACGGTGACGGAACCTTCCAGGCGGGACAGACCGTGGCCGTCGGTGCCGCCCCGACATCGGTGGTAGTGGCTGACCTCAATGGCGACGGTAGGCCCGATCTGATCACCACCAACTCCGATGATAATACGGTGAGCGTGCTGCTCGGCAATGGCGATGGCACGTTCAGCGTGCAGCAGACCTTTGCCGTCGGCCGAAGCCCGCGCGCGGTCAAGGTGGCCGACGTCAACGGTGACGGCATCCCCGATCTCGTCGTCGCCAACTACGATGACAACACCGTGAGCGTGCTGATAGGTGAAGGAGACGGCGCGTTCGACCCTCAAAAGGTCTATACCGTCGGCGCCAAGCCTTACGCGCTCACCGCGGCCGACCTCAACGGTGATGGTAAGCCCGATATCATCGTCGCCAACTCAGGTACGGATACGGCAAGTGTACTCCTGGGCAACGGCGACGGAACCTTCCAACCTCAACAAACATTCGCCACCGGCCGGCAGCCGATGTCCGTGGCCGTGGCGGATCTCAACGGCGACGGCAAACCCGACATCGTCACCGCCAACACCTATGATAATACGGTAAGCGTACTCCTGGGCAACGGTGACGGAACCTTCCAACCTCAGCAGGCATTCGCGGTGGGCTCTCGCCCTTACTCGGTGGCACTCGCCGACCTCAATGGCGACGGCAGGCCCGATATCGTCACCGCCAACTACGGCAGTAGCAACGTCAGCGTGCTCATCAACACAGGGGCAGGGGGCTTCCGACCCCAGCAAAACTTTGCGACCGACACCACCCCGGTCCAAACGCTGGTGACCGACGTCAACGGTGACGGTAGACCCGACCTGATCACTGTGAGCAACCACGACAGCGCAATCGGGATCCTGCTGGGCAAGGGAAACGGCTCGTTCTCACCAGCCACCGCGGCCAGCGGTGTCGCCTTGAGCGATACCCCCTTTCTCGCCGACCTCAACGGCGACGGCGTTCTCGACAGCATTGTGCTCGATCGTTCCGGCGACATCCTTTTCCGTAAGGGGATGCCGGGCGCAACCAATGCCTTCGCCCCTCCCGTCATCCTCAACCCGGGCCGCCCCGCACGCGTCATCACAGTTTTACGTATGGGATCTCAGTTCGCGGTCGCGGCCGCGGATGCTCATTTCGATCCCACGTTGTCGAGCTCCCAATTCGTCTTCACCGTCTCGATCTACACGGTCGATCAAAACGGCACGACGGCCCGCCGCACCGCGTTCTCCACCACGGCCTTACCCACCAGCCTCACCGCCGCGGACCTGACGGGTAACGGCCTTGATGACCTGATCGCGGCCAACGCCCTCGACAACAGCGTTTCCATCGTTCTTCAGAACGCCCCCGGACTATTCGGATTTCCCATCAGCGTCCCGACTGGGATCGCTCCTTCGGATATCGCGGTGGCGGATCTCAACGGCGATGGGCTGCCCGACGTCGTCGTCACCGACCAGGCCTCGGGAGATGTCACTGTCGTTCTCAACAACCCGGATCACACCTTTGGTGAATCCCTCCGCTTCCGCGCCAGCACGAACCCATACAGCGTCGATACCACCTCCACGGGAACCGTTTTGAGTTCCTCGGTGCGATCCGTCAGTCTCGTCGCGGGTGACTTCACTGGCGACGGCCGCAATGACCTCGTCGTGGTCAACCAGGGAACGCACAGCTTTACCCTCCTCCAGTCCAACGGCAACAGCGGCTTTGCCGATCCTCAGCCAGGCTTGACGACATCGACGAGTGATGGCCTGAACATTAACGAGCGTCCAGGTGCGATTGTCGCCGGTGACTTCAATCGCGACGGCCTTCTGGATCTTGCCCTGTTAATGGAGGACACCGGACAGCTCTGGATCTATTCCGGGAATGGCAACGGTACCTTCCGCCACACGTTCAGCATCCCCGTGGGGGATCAGGCCACCGGGCTCTCGGTGGTTCCCGGAAATAGCCCAGGGCTTTTGAATTTGCTGGTCGGCAACGGTTTCGGCGACGTGCTCACGCTGGAGGGCAAGGGGGATGGAACCTTCCAAATCCAGGGGAGCCGCGTCTCTCTCTCCGTGGTTCCCAACTTGCTCGGACCTGGCCAGGCTGGGGTGCTCGTCGGAAACCAGCAAGATAACCGGGTCACCGTTCAGGCCCCGTCCGCCAACGGGCAGCAGTATGCTCCCGTGCAGACGCTGGATACCAGCACGTCTTCGGGCCAGTTAGCGCCTGGGGACGTGCAATGGGCGGTGCTCGACCAGGGGGCGACCCTGCCCGACGCCGTGGTCGTAAGCACCGGCAGCAATGCCGTCGTGGTCTATCGCACCACGGCGGTGACCAATGGCGTCCCCTCCTTTGGGGCCTCGCCCCGGACCTATTTCGTCGGCACCGCCCCCGTCAGTGTCACGGTGGCGGACATCAACGACGACGGCATTCCCGACATGCTGGTCGCCAACCAGGGGAGCAATGACGTCTCCGTGATCTTCGGTTCTTACGACACCAGCGGCGATTGGGTAGGAATTCCGGGCCCTCGTTTGAAGTCCGGCGGCGACGGCCCCATCGCGATCATTGTTCGCGACCTGAACGCCGACGGCATCCCTGACCTCGCGGTGATCAACGGCGGTAGCGGAACCGTGACCATGCTGCCCGGCGTCGGTCGTGGTTTCTTCGATGACCGGAAGCCTGAGAAACTCTTCAACCTGGGGAGTGCAGTCTCTCAGCCTCCCACATTCGTGGGAAATACCGGCGTCGGCTATGCGGTGACGGCCATGGGGGCGCTGATCCGCTTCGATCTGGATCATCCGAACACCGGCTCCCGCATCGTTTTCTCAAGCCAGCAAGTCGTGGCCGCACAAGCTCTGCCGACGGGGCAGGTCGTGGTGGCGATTGCCGACGGCAGCGTCAAGCTCCTGGCTCCCGTAGGCGACAACCTGAACGTGGCCTACGTGCTGCAGGCTCAGGGGGGCGTGCCCGCCCTACCCAGCGCAATCAATGTCGTGTATCGGGCCAGCGGCAAGTTCGACGTTCTGGTGAGCAGCCAGGGCTCCGACACGATCTACGTTTTCGCCCAGAATGCGGGTTCCACAACAACGGGGGCTTCCCCGATAGGTTCCGTCGTTACGCCAACTCCCTCTCCCTTCGGCGCGTTCCAGGCCGTCACGATCACGGTGAGTCAGTTCATCGCCGTATCCGCCGGAGAATCGGTCGCCGGCGCCTTCCAGTCCGCCGTCAGCGCCAGCTCGTCATCATCGACAACCTCGAGTTCCGCGTCTGTGGTCGTTACCTCGACGGTGGGGCTCTCCCTGGGCACGTTTTCATCCGTCGGCAAAAACCTGAGTCGAGGAAACAGTTCCGCCATGCTCGTTCCGGTCGCTGGTAATAATTATATCAGCGTACCTCTTCTCGACTTCGGCTCGGAGCGAGAAGAAGAGGCGGACGACGGCGCCCGACACATGCTTCGCCTCTGGAAGCTCTTCTCCATCGGCGACGCTTCCGACCTTACCCGGTTCGTCATGGGGATCGACGAGGCCCTGCAAGCATACCGGGGGGGACTGGGCGAAGTTCCCGCCGCGGAACACGCCGAGCCGGCGAATGATCCCTGGAACGAAGATCTCTTCTTCCGGCGCCAGCCTGCCTCCCCGCAGAACGGTCAGGAGACGAACGGCACGACAGAAAACGTGGGCGAAGCCGCTGCACGACTCGACTCGAAATCACGCTCATCTCTCACCGATCCCAAGCTCTCCGATGACCGTCCCCAAGACGACCCGGGATTCTTGGCCCTGGCTCTCCGCACGCGTCTTGGTACCGGGCTCAAACTCCTTTCCGGTTTCTTCGCGGGTATGCTCTTGACGACACTCACGGTGGGCCGCAACGCCGGGGATCGAGAACGTCCAGGATCCCTCATCCCCACGCAGCCGATCCGCCGCCGCGATTCCTTGCTCGATTGAACTTCTCGCGAGCCCGATTGTGATGACCGTCTCCTCTTCCTCCGCCGCCGCACCGAATGAGCCCTGGGTTGAAGTGACGGGTTCTCCTCACTTGTACGGCTGGCTGACTGAGCACCAGGTCAGCCTTGCCTTTACCACCTATCAAACGGGCAAACTTTTCCTGCTGGGGCGTCATCCGGAAGGACGGCTCGCGGTCTTCGAGCGCACGTTCAACCGCGCCATGGGGCTCTGGGCGGACGGCCAGACTCTTTGGCTAAGCACTCTCTATCAACTCTGGCGCTTTGAAAACCTGCTACGTCCGGGGGAACTCTATCAAGGCCACGATCGGCTCTATGTCCCCAAGGTCGCCAACACCACGGGGGATCTTGATATCCACGATATTACCGTCGACGCCTCGGGGCGCCCGGTGTTCGCGGCCACGGGATTCGGCTGTATCGCCACTCTGTCGGAGCGGGCCAGCTTCACCCCTCTTTGGCGCCCGGCGTTCTTGAGCAAACTCGCGGCCGAAGACCGTTGCCATCTCAACGGCCTGGCCCTGGCCGACGGCCGCCCGCGCTATGCCACAGCCGTTAGCGAGAGCGACGTCGTTGACGCCTGGCGAGACCGGCGCAGAAACGGAGGAGTCGTCCTGGAGATCCCTACCAGCCGCGTCCTCGCCTCCGGACTCTCCATGCCCCACTCTCCCCGCCTCTACCAGAATCGCCTCTGGCTCCACAATTCCGGCACCGGGCATTTTGGAAGCATCGACCCGAATGGGGGGCCGTTCGAACCCCTGACATTCTGTCCCGGATACCTCCGCGGCCTCACCTTCGTTGCCCATTACGCCATCGTCGGGTTGTCTCGTCCCCGATACGACAAAACTTTCGGCGGCCTCCTTCTGGAAGAAGAACTCACCCGGCGCAATACGGACGCCCGCTGCGGCCTCCTGGTCATCGACCTGCGAACCGGCGACATCGCCCACTGGCTTCGCGTGGAAGGGATGGTGCGCGAGCTCTACGATGTGGCCGCACTTCCCCAGGTTTGCCGCCCCATGGCCCTCGGGCTCAAAACCGACGACATCCAACGCACGATCGCCATCGACGAAGAGGGCACCCTCTAGCGCTTCAACTCAGCAACGCCGTGGGGCCGAGAAGTTCTCTCCCGGGCCACCACCAACCCAATGTTCTGCTTATATCACAATTCTTAAATAAGATAGCCTGACAGACCCAGGTGTGATCTCTGGAGCCCATGCGATCATCCCTGGGTCTTCGTGGCAGGATCGTTGGCCTAATGCTGCACGGAGGTATGCGCTTATCGATGCTGGCTGTGTGTCGCGATCACGGCGAGGCCCTGCGGATGGGCATTGGCCGGCACATCCGACTGCGAGAAAATCACCGGAGGCGTTCGCTCGGTCAACGTGCCGTCACGTGCGACCGTCAAGGTGTGCAGTTGATTGGCCTGAGGGAATGAAGGGTCCGTGGACTGACTGACGGCGTAGAGGAACCGGCCGGAGGGATCCAACGCAATCTCGAACGCGTTGGCGATCGGCTTACCAGCCGAGGTTGCCCCGCGAGGACCACCGAGTGAAAGGTCTTGAATCTGAACCGGGTGAAGCGGATCCGCCAGAGAATAAACGCCGATGGAGTCCGTCGTGGTGTTCGCCACGTAAAGCACCCGGCCGTCGCTGCTCACCACCGACCAGCAGGGGGCCGACCCCGAATCCGCCGACGGGCCGACATAACTCGTGCGCCCGGTTTCATCATAAGTGAATACGCCAACTTGGCTTGTCGACGCAAACCCGGTATAGAGGATATTCAGCCTGGGATTCAAGGCCGCGCCAAGTAGGACAGGAGCGTTCGTCCCGACCCCCGCCGGCCCGCCCGGGGCGGCCTTCAACGAGCCGTCCCCCTTGATTTGAAACGTGTTCACGGTATTGCCCCCCGATTGACCTGACAGGGTCGCAACTTCCACGAACAAGAACCGGTCGTCGCGAGAGACCAGGGTCTGCGTGGCCAGCGTACCAACCGGGAACGTAACGGTCGAATTCGCAATGGGGCTCAAGGCTCCTCTCGGGCTGATATCGAAGCCGGTCACGCTCGGCGCGACGGTCCCCGCATGCGCGCTACTCGCATCTCCTCGGTTAGCCACATAGAGCCGATCACCGGCAATCCCAATGCTATCCGGCTCCACTCCCCCCGACGCAAACACGCCGACCAGGCTCAGGCCACCGTTCCCTTTGACGCGAAACGCCGAGATCGAGTTGCTCCCCTCGTTGACCGCGAACAAGAACTTGCCGTCCGCGGTCACTTGCACTTGCTGGTCGCCGTCATCCGGGCCAACCGCCTTCGGTATGTTGAGCTGTCCCGTTCCTCCGGTCGCGAAGGATCCAAACTGTGTGAGGCTGCCATCTCCGTTTCGATGGAACGCTACGACCGCGTTGAGCCCGGCGTTCGGATTGTTCGTCTCCGTATAAACATTCGCCGTGGACACATTTCTAGCGCGACCGGCCAGAAGCGCGTCAACCCCCGCGCCAAGGGCCATCGGAGCCGGGAGAGACCGGTCCTCAACGCTCTCCACATTCAGACGAGCGCGCTTGGCCGACGGCTTCTCGCGACGGGTAAGGTGCCAGGTGATCATCAAGGTGTCCTTGTAGGAAACGCACGGTGAAGAAAGGCGAGAACCAGGCCTTCATGCCCGGTCATTCACCAATGAGTCGCCCCACCATCGAATTCCTGACACCTCAAGGGATGACTTTTTTTCCCACGAGCGCCGGCCCTTCCATATTCACCCCAGTCCACGTTCGCACAACCATTGGGGTTCGGGTGATCGAGCCAAGGCAGGTAAGCAGAGGAAATGCACAATCGCGTGTTAGCTCTTAGACGTACTTGGAACTCTTTCGCACGAGCGGAATCTTGGTCGAGCCTACGTTCGGTCGCCTGGCCAACGCAAATGCACCTCAAGAACCGTGCATCTCCAGTCACTCGTGGGAAGGGAAGGATCGCTCACTTCAAACGACCGATGTTTTCGCGAAGCCATCCACCGTCCTGAAGAGGCTGACTCTCAGGCAGCCTCCTCAGAACCACTAGGCCATAAACACTTTATCTTATCACTTTAACAATATCGAAGACACGCCCCTTAAGACCAGCCGTCGGATCGGTAACGGGGGCATCCGTGTACTCAGCACCGAGGTCATCGAACCAGACCGTGCCCGGACCATAGATCTGAGGAGCGATCAGGATTTGCTTGGTATCGGGTGGTATATCGACAACCCCTTCATAACGCTTCCAATCATGAGATACGGGATCTTGGCCGGCTTCCTTGGCACCGATATAGGCCACCCAGGCGTGGCTCCAATCCCCTTTCTTATCGATGAACTGTGCGTCCAGAATCGCCTTGCCGATGACATCGGCTTTCACCCAGGCAAAGACCTTGAGACGACGGCCCTTTCCTTGATGAGCCACCTCCTGAAACCATTGGGCGATAGGGAAATAGCGTTGAGCCGTCTTCTTCAAGCGAAGGCTCCCTTTGCCCGTATGGGCGATGTCACGGCTCCACCGGTATTCGACGCCGGGAACAGCGGAGCCCAAATTCCAATGCGACGGCGTATCCCCCGTACCCTCCTCAACACCTCCATTGGTCAAGAGCGACTTGCTCTCTTCTTTCTTTTGCGAGGCGAGCCGAATCGGCGCTGCGGCCTGGGCCGCTTGGGGAACATCGGACACGGGTGCGTTGACGGCCAGACGCGTAATACCGGCGGTTGCCGTCGCGCCGGCGAGCATCAAAGCCGCGACCCACTTCCAGGAAATAACCATGGCGGCGAATTCTCCTTCCACGAGACCGGCTACCGACGCAGAGACAATCCCAGCTTCGGCGGCCTTTGAGATTTCGAATCCATAGTGCTGCGCCAGACGGACCGTTTTGAGGATCAGCGCTTCCGAGGGTTGTGCGGCCATGGTGTTGGTTCCGGGTAAGGCCAAGCCAATGACAACCAACAGGCCAGGGGCAACCCCGAGCCGGCTCAAGCTTCGACCTAGGCGTTCGCGGATTCGCGACAGTCGGCTGCGCACCGTTCCCACCGGCCAACGCAGCAAGCTCGCAGCCTCCTGGTACGATTTGCCTTGCCAGTAGGTCAGTTGCACGAGCAGGCGATCCCTCTCCGGCAGGCGATCCACTTCCTGGCGAATCAGAGATGCGCTCTCGGCCTCAAGCCCTTCTTCCGATGCGTGAACAACGCGCTCTTCTTTCGCGGCGACGTGCTGTTCCAGCGCAGCGCGGCGTGCGGCAGCCTTTCGCGAGCGCAAAGCAATTCGCCGGGCAACACGCCCCAACCAGGGCGCGAGCCGATCACAGTTGCGAATGTCCGACGCGCGGCGGGCCAGAACGCAAAACGTCGCCTGGAACGCGTCGTCGGCAGCGTGATCGTCGCGCAAGACCCCATGGCAAAGGCGCATGACCATCGGGCCATGCCGTCGCACGATCACCTCAAAGGCCGCTTCGCTGCCCCTACCTTGCTCCTCGAGAAATCGATCGAGAAGGAGTGCGTCGCTCGTCCCATGAAAGGATCCCTCACGATTGAGAGCATCCAGCCAACGAATCGTTTCACCGTCGATTCGATCCCGCATCCGCCAGAGTCTCCCGTCCTTTGGATTGCTCGCCGATATTGAGACCGCTCGCCGAAGATCAGTTCCCTCTTTTTTGGAATCCCTGGTTGAGTCACAAGCCAACTTCTACGTAAATTCTTCTTAATACCTCACCGCGGACAAAGGCGAGGTCGAATCCAGCAATGTCATCGCCGCTTGCGTCATCCGAACGCTTTTGCAATTATCCCACGGCCTTGTTCTCACTTTTCTTGCGGAAAATCGCCGACAAGGAGCACACATTCCCAGTCGACGAAGCCGATGAGCGTCACCATCCGTGGTTGCTCTCAAAGAGCCTGGGAGCGAAGGTTTCTTTCGAAAAAAAACGAAAGTTTTCGGTTCAATTTGCCTGGTTTTCTGCTACATTCTCATCGACTGTAGGTTTTCGCCGCGCCCTTCTCTGGCTGCATGCGATAGGCTCTCCGTTCTGCGCCTCTCGCACTTACCACGTGGGTATTCAACGACCGAAAGCCCGGAGATTCCCAACCTCGAGTATCCACAATGGTCGTAACACTGGCCTACTGCGCCGCCGTTCTGGCATCCATCCTCGGATTCGTCTTTGTCGTCTGGCCGTTGCGTTCTCTCTTATTCCGTAAACGCCGTTGTCTTCGTTGCAAACTTCAGTCTTCGCTCATGCGCGTCCCGCGCCAGAAGAGCGACCGTTTCCTAGGCAAAATCATAAATTGCCGACGATATAAGTGCTTGAGCTGCAATTGGACCGGTCTCTTCCGTGACGACCCCTCCAAATCCTCCTCCGGCTCGGCGCCAACCTCGACGGACATCGAAATCCCCACCTTGCAGGAAGCGGAAGCCCAAGAAGCGTCCGGCCTGTAAGCCCCTTCGTTTCCACGAACCGCGTCTCTCGTCAATCGATCATGCTTGAGACAAAGATAGCGTGCATGCTCAAACGAGCATGGTCATGCACTATCAGGGCAAAAAGCGGATTTGTATTGACGGGAGGCCTATCGCGGGGCCATCGTTGCCCCACCCAAAGTCCTTCTCTCAAAGAAGATCTGTGGGTAACACCCATCGGGACGGCGGAAGAAATCGCCCGCCCGGCATCGACGATTTGACGGAGCCCCCTCCGTCTTTCCGTGATCCCTCGCCATTTTGCCCAATCCGAAATTCGAGCCCCTGCTCCACCCTCCGTCAAGAGACGGAGTGCGGGCGTTCACGAGACCGCTCGCTGCGTCGAAAAGGCACGATCGCTTCAGTCTTACTCTGCGCACAGATAATCTTGAGCGCAATTATGTTAACCCCATGATGGATCGTCGCCCACGCCTAAGCCAATCCATATCAATGCGAAGTCGACGTCCCAGACGCTTTTAGGTGCGAACGATTAATCTTTTATGAAGAGACCGTGAATCGCCCGTGCGACTATCGTCCTTTCCTAAACGGTCTGGATCCAGTTTCGAAAGGTTTCATCATCGACGTTCCGGCCGCTGATCACGGCCACGAGGTCCCCCTCGCCGTCCAGGTCGACCTGGCGGCTGAGCAACGCCGCGACGGCAATGGCTCCCGACGGTTCCGTTCGTAGCCCATGCCGTTCGTACAACCAGCGCATGGCCTGGAGCGTCTCATTGTCCGGAATCGCAACCGACACCTTCACGAGCCGGCTCAAGATCGGCCAGTTGTGCTCGCCGACGTCGTAGGAGAGCAGACCGTCGCAGATACTGGCCGGCTTATCGATACGGGTCCGCGCGCCGGCGACAAGTGATTGCCGGAAGTCGTCGGCCCCCGCCGGTTCGACTCCGATGATTCGGGCCTGGGGAAACCCATCGGAAATTGCCAGCGCGTGGCCGGCCATGAGCCCACCGCCACTTACCGGGCAAAAGAAATGCGAGACGTCGCGTCCTTCACGCTTGATCTCGCGAACCACTTCCAGCCCCCCCACGCCGTTGCCGGCAATGACGTAGGGATCGTCATAGGGAGACGCCTGAAGGGCCCCTTCTCCCTCGGCGATCTCGCGCGTCAAACGGTCGCGCTCGCCGGTCAGATGATCGCGAGTGATGTCATAAGTACGGACTTCCGCACCAAACGACCGCGTACGCTCGAATTTCACCCGAGGCGCGGTTTCCGGCATCACCACAATGACGCGCTTGCCGAATCTCATTCCCGCGAACGCGATCCCCGACGCAAAGTTCCCCGACGAATGAGCCGCGACGGGACGTTCCCCAAGCCCTTCCTGGTGATTCGCCATCCAATTCAACGCGCCCAGGAGTTTGAAAGACCCAGAAGGCGTCCACCCATAATCCTTGAGCCAAACCCGTCGGTTCGGAGACAAACCAAGCGCGCGCTCCAACGCATGCGAGCGAATCAAAGGGGCAGGAGAGACATGCTCGCGAACGATCGACTCCGCGCTCCGCACATCATCCATGTCAACCAATCGAACCGGCATACTCGTCTTCTCCTCAGCGTTTCCAGCCACTCGCTCAACCCCACGGCAAGGCGCCAGCCCTATCCGGTCGCCTCAAACGATGATCTCCGTGAGGCTTGCCTCCGCAGATCGTTCGCGCGACAGGTTTTCCGCGAGAGCATCTCCTGATCCGGCGAGCCGGAAGTCTCGGCGTCGACGGTAAACCACCACGATAGACCGTGGCGTCCCTCAGGTCGAGAGTTCGCCAGCCCCCCGAGCCTCCTCCCTCAATTTCGAGCGTCCCCTGGCACACCTCGGGCCCCTTTGGGCATGAAACCCTAGGGAGGCATCCGACACCATCGTCGGATCCTGGTACGGCTTGGGCTCGCCAACAGGAGACTATCATGGCGTCATATCAAGAGGCCGGGGATATCCACAGTCCAGCCTGGATTTTTCAGACGTGGGCTTCATTCGCGATCTCGGTGGGAACGACCGCGATCGGCATCGTCTATCTGCCCGTCGATCACTGGATCCAAGCGTTCCTCGGTATGGGGCTCCTCTTTACGATCGGCTCGACACTGAACCTCGCCAAGACCGTCCGCGACCTTCACGAAGCCCGGAGGCAAACCAACAAAATGGAAAATCTTATGTAGGCGCTCGTTGCATTCTTCACCCGAGAACCGCCGTGAATTCCGCTCGGCAATAACACCCATCGATCTCCCAGCAACGACAAGACGGCCAGGCTCATCAGGCTCTCGGTCTCGGTCGTGCCAGCAGCGATCGATGATTGCGCCGACGAGGCGCCCGCGGCGCATGACATTGACGTCGGAATCACCAAGATACACGACAAATTCATGATGTCGTGCGATGTTAATCTTTGAATATACAGGAGGAAATGGGATGCGCTGGACAATTTGCTTGTCTAGAGTGCGAAGGGACAGGAGGATCGACAAAGGCCAAGCCTTTCCCTCGCTCCTTGACTCCTCCATTTCCTCCTGCGGCCAGGTCGCCCAGGCAACCGTTGTCTGGGCTAACCCCTGGATTCAGCCAAAGGATTTACGACTCCGGAAATCCGTCGAGGCTAACCACGGTTTCTCGCTCGATCGATCGTCGCGACCCTGGCTCGCTTGCGTATTCCGCACTTCTGAAAGATCGCGGGAGGCGATCGTCAGCGACGCTTCCTGATAAACCGCCGACCCCCTCAATTCCATGAGGCTCTTCTCATAAGATCGGCTTTACGCGTGCGACACCACACTCTCCGAGCGAGCGACGCCGGACAATCATCCTCATGCATCCGGCGGCTCCAAGAGACACCCGGATGCGAGAGCCGCGACCACACTGAAGATCACTCCCATCTGGGAGCCCTCGGCAACTCTTTCCGCATCAACATACGTCACAATGCCAAAGCCCCCCCACATCACGAACACCAAATTAAACCAGGCCGATAGAGCGAAGCCCTGAAACCAACGGCGCCATCGGGGACGCGCGAAAAAGGCCGCTAAAGAGGCTGCCGCCAGAAGCGCAACGTAAGCCGACAGGTAGAACCGTTCGTTCGGATCCGGAGGACCCTTCCAAAAGTAGCGGTAAGCGGCAAAGACCACAGCGGCCGCAAAAACGAGAAGCACCAGATCCAAAAGTTTCCAACGCATCCCTGGCATGCCCCCATCACCCTCCCATGAACCGACAATTCCAATCAGCCCACATCTCAGTTTGAAGGCTCCGATCATCGGCTTGGCGACTTGAGAAGCCAAGAGTAACAATCGCAATGCGGTTGTGAAAGGATGAACCTCCATTCGTCGAGAGGCTTTATCCGGAGCAAAATCTAAGGCAAATCACCGCGGATACGCTACATGGACGTCATGATCTTGCTGATGAGATCCTTCTAATAAATAAGCTTACCGCGACAGCCGCTGGAGTCACCAAGCCTCAAAATGTCGCGTCAAAATCCGCGACCTTCCTAGAGAAGGCTAGTTCGAGATCACCTCCCCGCGTATCGTGGTGTAGAGCTGGACGGCTTAATGATCTACTCCCATCATCTCCGAGAGGTTTCCACGCTCGTCGCCCCGTCAATCGTGTGACGTCATGAATTGTCCTCAAGCCAATGCTAACAGGCTGTTCAGCAAAGACCGAGCTTTTGCGGAGTTCACGATGTCACAACCGCCAGCCGAAACAGGCCGCACCAACGGTCATAACACGTCCTTCCTGAAAACCACCTACTATAGTCTTGTGTTCGTTACGGCTACCCTCATTCTCCTTGGCGAGCTCAATATAAGTGAATTCTTGGGCTTGAAATTCTCGGGATCCTGGGCTGGGGCCACTATGACGCTCAATATTCTCGTCTCAAAATCTTTTATCGAACATCTTTTCCAATATCAAAATCTATCTCGCCGCCACAAGACCGTTGAGATCTATGATTGGAAACTCACAGGTTATCAGAGCGACTTCGGCGAAGACGAGGTCGTCGAACTCCATCATTCGAAGTCGCATCAAGGGATCGCCATCGGAATTTGCCTGGCAAGTTGCCTGCTATTCTTGGTCGTGCTACTCCTACCTCTTCCCAGAATCAATGGCAAGGAGTGGGGCTGGTTATTGATCACGTTTCCCAGCGTAACTGCGTTGCTCCTATGGCGGATGCGAGGCAAGCCGTATGCTCGTGTGGACGCAGACGGAGTCGCTTGCTTTTTCTCTTTATTTCCGATGTGCCGGGAGTTTGCCACCTGGTATGAAGTCCACTCGATCGAACTCCAAACCGTCTACGGCATTTTCGGAGAGTGCGAGTCCGTATCGCTAGTCGTCAAAGGCGACTCCCCTCAGCCCTTGTTGACGATTCCTCTCCCCATCAAGAGCAGCGAAGAAAGTGATCAATTTCTTGATTACACCAAGACAAGGCTCTCCGAACCCACGCCTTGAACGTCTTCTTCATCAGCTTGGTCACTGACCTTCACTTGATCCCGCCGCCTACGAATTCAGAGCTCCAAGACGCTCCCTCTGCCAGATCTCCTCAAATCGAGAACCTTCTCGAAGCGATCTCGGCATTACCGAATTCGTCGCGACGTATAGCTACCCCATGGGACGGCTCTCGTCCCATGGTTTTCGGCAACGCTCGACGCCCCTCAAAAGAAGGCGAGGCCCTGCCGCATGTTCATTTGCTCCGCTTGATGATTCGTAGCGCGATGTCTTCCGTATATGCGGGAGACTCAACGGCGGTAGGGCTTGCGCCGGCAACCTCGAGCGACGCTTCCTTGGCGACTGCGCCGGTACGCGTGTCAATCCATTCTGCGCGATAAGAGCCCGGGGCAAGGTCGAGCTGGAGTGTGGTTTGCGTTCCCCCGTTGATATACAGCGCGTACTGCTTTCCTCGCTCGACGAGGGCTCGGACCGCGCCTCGGGCTGGAGCTCCTCCGCGAATCACGGAATTGTCGGGGGTCATGTGAATGAAGTCGAGGGCCTCAAGAAAGCTCTTCAGAATACCAAGCTGCTTGCGCAAGGCAGGTCCGCCGCCCCCCGGCGTGGGCTCCTGCACCTTGGCCGTGCCCCCTTCTTGAGAGGGCGTGAAGGAATAATCCAGGTTGTTGTAGATGGCTCCGCCGGCAATGAGAAAGTTCCACCCCTCGGCGCGATAGACGTGATCCGCCGTCTTTTGAAATCCGGTCTCATCGTCACCGAGCGGCCGATTCAAACCCCGGTTCATGGCCACCGTGTCGGGGGGCGAGGCGTAGTGAAAGTTGAAGATCGACACGGAGGGGTTGGGGGACTCGATCTTCGCCTGCCCGTTGGCAATATTTTGCGCGATCAAATGCTTGTTCGTAAAATCCTTCTCGGCGTCGACGATCGTAGCGGCGATCTTGTCTTGCCACTCGCGCGTCACTCCGCCAAAGTAAGGCTCATTGCAAATCTCGTAGTACAGGTTGTTGACATCCTTCAGCTCCGCGACGACCTTTCGGACGAGCGCCTCCTGCCTGGCGAGCAACTCCGGGTGCATGAGCGTATACGCCTCGGTCCGTGCAAAGGCACCCACGTCATTCATGTTGTTTTTCGCGTTCATGGGAGCGATGTCCCAGAGCACGTCTTCATAGAACGGGCAAAAGAATACATATTCGACAATGACGCCTCGTTCTCCCGCGGCGCGAAGGAACTGCTTCAGACGATCGAAGTAGCCCGCGTTAAACCGGTCGAGATCGAACTTGTCCCCCACCTGAACCCAGGGACTCACGAATCGGTCAGCCGTCGGTGCAAGGGTATTGTCCTTGATATTGAACGAGCTGGGAACTTCGCGATAAGCGCCGGAGAACAGGCGCGTGAGGTTGAGCCCGTGAGCCTTCAATTCATCAAGATAGGGAAGAAAGTCGAAGTCCAGATTCAGGACGGCTCCATAATGCTCCCCCGACGTGATGAGCACGGTCGGCTGTCCCCGGAAACGGAGGTAGTGCGGATTATCGGGATGGAGTTCGATCGGCCCATTGGCCGAAGCCGTCAACAGCGCCAGAGACAGGAGGAGTGCCAGCATGCGATCGGCCTCACAGCTCACGAGGGCGACAACTCCGGAGGTTAACCCTGAGTTAATCCCGCAGGCTGCCGCATGGATTCTGAATGACCGGAGAAGGGCATGGACGCGAACAACAGCGGGCCGCCCATTCGCCACACGATCCCAACGGCCCCGTCCGCTGCTCATAGTCTCGCATGCGTCAACCCCAGTCACAAGCAATCTCCAAACCCATCGCATAGCATCCCACGGGTAGAAATTGACAGGGGTCGTTTCCGTGCTCTACACTTTGTTTTGTAAAGGAAGGAACCGTCCACGATCTTTCTTTGCGGAGAACCTTCCGTGGAATCAACGACGCAGGGTTCCGAGCCAGCCCTCGCGGGGCACGGACACGCGTGGCGCCACCTCGGTTTCGTCACAGCGAACACGACCTTGGTCGGCGGCCTGAGCTTGGTGATGTGGCGGGCTATCCCCCCTCTTCGGGAGATTCCCTGGCTCACCCTGGTCCCAGTGAACGGACTAGCTCTCGTGGCTTTTCTCGTTCTTTATCCCGTCTTGCGCAGGCAGCGGCCTGGATTATCGCGGCTCTTGTCCCTTTACTTTGCTTTCGTTTCCGTTTTCGCAGCCTACGGACTCTTCCTCTCCGTCGCGTTCCCAATCGGACCTAATTTGTCCATCGTGGGCCGCACTCTGGGATCCATTTCACTTGGACATTTCTATGGGATGCCGGTTCTTTTCACCTGTGGATTGATGAACGCACTCTTGAGCCACGCTTTCTTTCCTCGGGCTGCGGGTGCAATGCCATGATGCCCTCGCGCTCGTAGCGGCTCCGGCTCACTCTTGCGATGAGCGGATGAGCCCACGCACGAATTGGATTGCTCCAAAGATAATCGCCCCCCAGGCGATGACGTACACGCCACCCCCACCGCTCGACGCCAGGAGATAACTCAGCGAAGTGACGAGGACTCCCCCCAGGCACCAAGCACCGCCGGCAACCATGTTCTTTCGCGCGTTCATCACATCGGCCTGAACTTTCGCCTGCTTCAACGTGCCGACGACCACCGCCGCCGCCTGGGCATCGAGCCCCCGTTCGGTCAAACTCAGCTCGACTTGTGCGGGTGTAACGCCCTGGTTCAATTGATCGGTGGCAATGTGATAGGCTTCGGCTTGAGCCAGTTGCTCCGTACTTGGCGGTGGCGGAGGTTGAGCGTCGACATTCTTCCGGCAAGCGGGACAGATTCGCCCTGCCATCGGCAAAACGCGCGTCGCACAGTGCGGGCATTCCACGAGTACGCTCATGCGTGTGTTTCCGTCCCCACGAGGCTCGATTTTATGATCACGTCACAATCCTACGTCACGTCGAGCCGGGTCGGCGCTTAAAGTTCTTCTGCTTGAATCCAGCGGAATCGGGAGGATACAACCGGCAGAGCTCGCATCGTGACGGATTTCTTGGAGAGGTCAAGCCTCCGAGCTCCGTCCCCTAAGTCGATCCCCCGAGAGAAGAGGGTTCCAAAATACAGGGACCCGCTTTCACGGTCCACTTGACTCGAATCCACGGCAACGTGTGTTTGTTCAAGCCACAGTTTTTCCTCAAGCGTTCGCGGAGCAGGGGAGCATGGCCACCAAAACCTATCCGATCATCTTCTCCGCCCCCATGGTCCGTGCCCTGCTCGAGGATCGCAAGACACAGACCCGCCGCCTTGTCACAAAACAATGGTCAAATCTCAAAGTTCGCTTCGATCAAGGAGAGCGCAGTCTGCTCTGGGTACGCGAGACCTGGTATCCGTCCCAGCATGGCGGCGCCGCCTATCGAGCCCATAAGGATGAGGCAAGCGAGCTTTCCACCGAAGCCCTCCGAAGACAATCCGGCGAGCGCTGGCGTCCGTCGATTCGCATGCCACGTTGGGCCTCGCGACTGGCACTCGAAGTGACCGACGTCCGAATTCAGAGTCTTCAGGACATCACTAAGGAAGACGCGATCGCCGAAGGAATGATCCCCTCCCCGGGCGGCTCGTGGCTCTCCAGCGCGGCGGCGAGCCACGGTTTGCCCACCGCTCGCGATGCCTACCACGAACTTTGGGAATCGCTCCACGGCCCGGGATCATGGGATGAGAACCCCGAAATCGCCGCCCTCTCTTTCCGCGTGCGGCACGAAAACGTTGACACGCTTGCTCACTAGCCGCTCCCTCAGCCAAATCTTCGCTCGCCCGCAAGTCGACATCCCATTTCGAAGCGAGACAAGCTCGTCTTCTCAGTCTCTTCCCACCTTCTTCACTCAGAACCCCAGGTTCTCGGTGTTATGGTGGAGAACGTGCTCCGAGGCTCGCTTGTAAAGAACCATGACCTCGCGCACGGTCTCGCTCGATGGAAAAGTTCATGGCTCTCTCCGTCTTGATCATTGAAGACGAGCGCGAATTCGCCGAATTCATCATCAGCGGTCTCGCTGAGGAAGGGTTCGCGGTCGAGCATGCGGAGGATGGAGATCAAGGGAGCCGGATGCTGAATAGCCGCCCCTGGGACTTGGTTCTGCTCGACTGGTCCCTCCCTCGCCAGGACGGCCTGAGCCTGCTCAAGCATTTTCGCCAGTCCGGAGGGGAAACCCCTGTCATTTTCTTGACGGCGCGCGATGAAATCGACGACCGAGTCAAAGGTCTCGATGGGGGAGCGGACGATTATCTCTGCAAACCTTTCGCCTTCGCGGAGCTACTCGCGCGAGTTCGGGCCCTGGTCCGCCGTCGCGAGCGGCCGTCGAACCTGGTGCTTCGGCTTGGCGACGTCAGCCTCGACCTGGTCGCCCAGCGCGCTCAACGAGCCGGCCAGGATCTGGATCTCACAGCCAAGGAGCAGGCACTCCTGGCTTTCTTTCTTCGGCATCCCGGGCAAATCCACAGTCGAGAACGCATCTACGAAAGTGTTTGGAATGAGGATTTCGATACGACGTCCAACACATTCGAGGTCCATCTCAAAGAGCTCAGGCGCAAGCTCGAAGCGATCGGCCCACGGCTCATCCACAACCGGCGCGGTCAGGGCTACTTTCTCGGCAAATCACCACTCCGCGAGGGACTATGAGCCTGACCAACCGTTTCTCGGCCCTTCTCTTGGCCACGCTCGGCCTGACGCTGATCGGGTTTGCGACCGCTCTATTCGTCTCCTCCAAAATCTACCTCAATCGGCAGGTCGACGACCGGCTGGCGGCGATCCTGGCCGTCCTCAACGCGTGCGTCGACCCCAAGCCCGCCTGGGTGCGCTGGGAACCGCGTGAGAAACGATTTCCCCCCAGCCGATGGAACGAACAACCCGCCTCAACCTGGTTGGTCTACAACGGTGAAGGGCGGCTGCTCACGCACCCCAAGAAGCTTCCGCTCGAACAGCTCACTCCGGCATGGGCACCCCAGACCCAAACAGGCACTTTGCCCAACCGCGTTACGGATCGCCTGGGGCGATCCTGGCGCGTCGCTCAGCGGCATATCGCCCACCTTGCGCCGCGCCCCCCCGGAACCCCGGTTCCCAAAGACACGGACGAAGTGAAGAGCTATCACGACAGCGTGATCCTGGTGGCCTTCTGCTCCCTCGACGAAACCGAGACCACTCTCACCACCCTGGGCTGGTTCCTGGCCTGTATCAGCACCGTGATCTGGACCACGGCCGCCCTCTTCGCCCGTTGGCTCTCGCGAAAGACTCTCGTTCCCTTAACCCGCCTCGTCGAATCGGCGAGGAACCTCGACGCCACCAAGCCGGGCTGGTCCCTGGCCGAAGTGGGAACCAACGACGAATTGAACGACCTTCGGCAGGCCTTCAACGACCTCCTCGGCAGGCTACATGACGCCTACGAACGCCAGCGCCGCTTCAGCAGCGAAGCCTCGCACCAGTTGCGAACTCCCGTGGCCGTGATGATCGGGCACCTTGAAGTGGCCCAGCGCTTTGAACGCTCCTCCGAGCACTATCTTCGCGTGATTCAACTCACCCACCGCCGTGCTCTGGATCTGGGACAGATCGTCGAGTCCCTCCTGTTTCTAAGCCGGGTCAACTCCTCCACGCTCATTCAGACCGAGCCTCTCAACCTGGGAGATTGGCTCAACGAGTTCATCGCAAGCCGTCCCGAAAATGCACGCGCGAGCGATATCTTTGTCAACATTCCGTCTCATGATCACCTATGGGCCATGGCACAGCCGCAGTTGCTGGCTCAGTTGGTCGAGAATCTCCTCGACAACGCTTGCAAATACAGCCGTCCGGGATCGCCGATTCGCGTGACGCTCTCTCAGGAAGCCGGCGAAGTGCTCCTCTCCGTCGAAGACGCCGGCTGCGGCATCGCGAGCCAGGATCTTCCGAGAGTCTTCGAGCCCTTTTTCCGGTCGACGGCCACCTCGCTCGAGCGGAGCTCCGGTGTCGGCCTCGGCCTCTCCATCGTCGAACGGATCGCTCATGCCTGCGGAGGCGCCGTCTTCGTTCAGAGCGAAGTCGGGCAGGGCAGTCGTTTCACGCTACAGCTCCCCCTGATCCCACCTCCAGGCCGGGATCTCAGCCCTTCAAACACCCTGCCCGCAGTCATCCAATCGCTTTAACCCACACGACTCCTTAGCAATAGACTTTCACGTATTTCTTTTGAATAAACCGGCAATTTTATGAAACCAATCCTCCGAATTCAAAATCACCAGGCCGTTCCTTGGCGAACGGCCACCCGTAATTGCCGGGACCGGCTTGAGTTCATCGCAGGGTCTCTCGCTTGCCCCGCAAGCGGTTGGACCCAGTAAAAAATCCTTTACTCTTCCGGCGAATGGGTGTGGGAAAGAGGAAAACGACCGAGGCTAAATCCAAGCCTGGCCAACCTTTTGGCGGAGAATAAAGATCCCTTTAGAACAAGTAATTCGCATTCATGGATTCTTTGTTGACTTTTCATTTTCAGCCGCAATCCGGGACCGTCTATCATCACCGTCGCATCCCATGGGTTATTGATTTCCCCCGGATCTATCCCCAGAGGCAATGATGAGACGGAACGGGTTCACGTTAATTGAGCTCCTGGTTGTCATCTCGATCATCGCGGTACTCATCGCCTTGCTCTTGCCCGCGGTGCAGTCGGCCCGCGAGGCCGCTCGCCGCATGCAATGCACGAACAATCTGAAGCAGATCGGTCTCGGCTTGCACAACTATGAAAGCGCGAACAGTGCTTTTCCCCCGACGTCCATCCTCTCCGGCGTCGAAAAAGGGAGCACCGCCCGCAAGTTCAAGTCGAACTGGAGCGTCCTGGCCCGGATCACGCCGTTCCTCGAGCAGACGTCGCTCTACAACACGCTGAACTGGTCTTACAAGAATTCCGACGTTCAAAACGCCACGAGCGCGGCCATGGTGATCTCCTTTTACCTTTGCCCAAGCGATCCGGCCCCTCCGAGGGACTCGACCGGGGCCAACGGCGGCACCAGCTATGGCAATGTCGTGGGAGACTGGTATGTCTGGGAAGAGCTCGGCCAGATCAACCGCGTCGCCTTCAGCCCGAATGTCTCGAAACGCTTGGCCCAGTTCACTGACGGCCTGAGCAACACCGCGGTCTTCTCCGAATCACAGATCGATCACTATGAATTTCGCACCTGTTCGTCGTTGGGAGGAATGACCTACACCAACTACCCCGACGCGTCCGGAACCCCGGCGATGATCGCGAGCATTGCCCCGTCTTGCAGCACGACCGACAGCGGACCGCGTGGGCACGTCTCCTGGAGCAACGGTAGCGTCTTCAACAGCGGAGTCACCACGGCCCTGCCTCCCAACAGCAAGGTGATCTTGCCTGGCTACGGGCCCTATTCCTGGGACTTGGTGACGATCGACGAAAACCAAGGAGGGCCGGTCTTCGCCACCCTCACCGCCGACAGCTACCACCCCGGCGGCGTCAACGTCCTCTTTGGCGACGGCTCCGTCAAATTCATCAAGAACAGCGTCAATAGCGCGAGCTGGCGAGCGCTAGGATCGATCGCGGGGGGCGAGGTGATCTCCGCCGACTCGTATTGAGAGGCTCTAACGTCATGAGGTCGAGCGGCCGCTGATCGGATTGCCCCCCCTGCAATGAAAAGGGGAGAAGGCAAAGCCCTTGTAAAGAGACCGTCGGATGGCACTGGATTGGTGGGTACCACCAGTGCCACCCAAGACACCTCTCTACGACGCGTCCGGCCTCAGAGGTATCCGGCGGCCGTCGTCGAGCGAGGGAATCCATCCCGGCAATATCGACAAATATTATCAGTTATAGTATTTCTGGATTGCCAACACTCAATAATAGCAATAAAGCTTGCCCATCCGTGGGCTGCGGCCTTCGGCACGGTTGGGCAGGCTGCCGTTTCTCAAGAACCTCGTGTAAGCAGCCTGAGAGGAGAAACCTCTCTCCGAAAGCCGCCCGAACGCGTAGGACGGGCAACACTCATCCCTTTTGCGTCCTCTCACCGAACATCAGGAGCCGATTTCATGAGAGTGTCTCGCTTAGTGATCAACGCCTTGTGGCCGCTCGTTCTCTGCACGGGGCACGCGCTCGCCGATGATGCCGCGCCCAAAACCGATGTCAAAACGCCTGAGGGCGTTTCCGCCAAGGCTCCCACTCCGAAGCCCATCGATGGCCCGTTTCTCGTCAAGCCGTACTTGCAGCTCGGGCACAAGCAGGTGGCCGCCAAGCTCGTGCTCCTGTGGCACACATCCGATATCGACGCTCCCTGGACAGTCGAGTATCGCCCAGGAGCCGGAACACGCTGGCAGGCCGCCAAGCCGCCGAAGTTTCGTCGAGTTGAGGTGTCCGGAACCGAGCCCCATCGCATCTATCATTTGCCGTTGGAAGGGCTTGAAGCCGGAGGCACGTTCGCTTATCGGGTGAGCCAAGGGGGCAAGGCCGTCTTTGAGTCCGAGGCCCGCGCCCCCAAAACGGCCGACCAGGCGCAGCGGTTCGTGGTCTTCGGTGATTGCGGGGCCGGCACTCCCGAAGAAAAGGCCATTGCTTACCGCGCCTATCTGTCCAAGCCCGACTTCGTGATGATTACCGGTGACATTGTTTACGGCAAAGGCCTGATCTCAGAGTATCGCGAGAAATACTGGCCGATTCTCAACGCGGACCAACCCTCTCCGTCGGAAGGGGCGCCTTTGCTTCGCTCCACCTTGACGGTCGCGGCGCCGGGCAACCATGACATCGCCTCGCGTGACCTCGGCAAAACCCCGGATGGCCTCGCATACTTCTATTACTGGGTCCAGCCGCTGAACGGCCCTAACGGCCAGGTGGGAGGACCACTCGCTGCCCCGCTTATCGGCCCCGAAGCCAACCAAAAGGCCTTCACCCAGACCGCCGGCAAAGCCTTTCCTCGGATGGCTAACTTCTCCTTCAACTACGGCAACGCTCACTGGACCGTTCTCGACGCGAACGCCACGGTCGACTGGACGAATCGCGAGCTTCAAGAATGGGTCGCCAATGACCTTGCCGCGGCCAACGGAGCGACCTGGCGCTTCGTCAGCTTCCACCAACCCGGCTTCAACTCCTCGAAGCACCACTTCGACGAGCAGTACATGCGAATCCTCTCGCCAATCTTCGAGGCGGGAAAGGTGGACATCGTGTTCAACGGCCATGTCCATAACTACCAGCGTTCGTACCCGCTCCGCTTCGTCCCCTCCGCGGAGACCGCCGCCGCCCCGACCGTCGGCCCCGACGGCAAGCTCGCCAAGCTCCGCCATGTCGACGGCAAATGGACGCTCGACAAGACCTTCAACGGCCAATCAGACACCAGCCCCGAAGGGGTGTTGTACCTGGTCACCGGCGCGGGCGGACAGCACCTTTACAATCCGGAGCAACAGGACGACCCTGCTTCTTGGCAGGAGTTTACCTACAAGCATATCTCCAAAGTTCATTCGCTGACCGTGGCCGACATCAACGGCCCCACGCTCACGATTCGCCAACTGACGGCAGACGGTGAAGAAGTCGACCATTTCGTGATCAACAAGTAAACACCCTCTTCGCACATCCTGGCGAGGGTTCTTCGCCGTCGCCAGGATTGCTGGCTCGCACCCAGCCCTGTACTCGGTCAACTCTTAGCAAGGGAGCCATTCGGCCCCGGGGAGGGTGGGCATCACCCACCGCTCCTCCTCGGGGGGGACGCCGCTGGCGGGCAATGCCCACCCCATTTCCTGCCTGATGTCGCGTATCCGAAATCCCGACTTGATTTCATCACCCGTCAAAACCGAGCCCGCATACGCTCCTGCCAATTTCTCCTGGAGACTCCTCCCAAACCTCGCTGCATCCACCTCCAAAGTTCCGCGCTCCCTGCCAAACGACTACTACAACAAGGACTGTGACGCCGGACGTTCGAACCTGGGTGGTTCGCCAACCAGAGCGCGGGGTTTCTGCGGTCGAGGAATAGGCCCGGACCCGCTGTAGCCGAACGGGAAAGGATCGGTCAGGCGAACGCATCGATAAAGGCGAACCCCCAGGAGAGAGATTCCACCACGGACGATCGGGAACTTGCCCAGTAATTCGATGCGTGTGAACCAGGGGGTATACACATCCGCGTCGACCGACCCGTCGTCGACCCGAACGAAGATCGCGTCCCGCCCCACCCAATCTTCAGGGCGGCTCCAGAACGTGAAGCTTCGAGAATCGCGGTGGAAGCAGGCCACAGACGCTTCGCCCCGCGTGGCCATGGCAAGCTCGGCGCTGAACCGCCAGGAGTCCGTGAACAGAAACGTGTTGGGATCACCGAGCAGACCGCGTTTTCGGAGTTCCCGGGCAATCTGATCCCATCGAATGGTATCGACTGTGGGATCGAGCGCGGGAGCGAACACCCCAAGGAGCCGGCCTTGTCTGTCCTGAAAGAGCCCCGTCCGGGCCTGCACGATGAAAAACGAGGCAAGCACCACCGGAGCCACCGAGAGCGCCACGAGTTTGAGCCGCATCGCGGAGGCCGAGATGGTGAGTCGCTCGGACCAGAGGCGCCCCAGCATGGCCATGACGGGAACGAAGCCGATCAGGGGCCAATGCGGCATGATCCTTCGAAACGTGGAGACAGCCAGGAACAGCCCCACGGCCGGCACCGCTTGGCTCACCAGAAAGGTTTCCGGCCCACTCCAATTCCGCACACCTCGGCGAAAAAGGCTGAACAAGATCCCAACCAGAGCCCACCAAATCCAGGGAGTAAGACAAAGCGCCTGCCCAACAACAGCCTCGCAAAACGGCTCCGGCCGGAAACCCTGGAATCCCCCCGCGCGAGAACCCTGGTAGGCGAATGAGGCCCACCCATGAGATGCGTTCCAGACGATCACCGGGGAAAAGAAGGCCAGCCCCAGAATAATCGCCAGGTACGGTCCCGGTGTACGCAAACAACGACGAGCCGAAGGCCACAAGATCAAGTAGAGGCCGACGCCGACGGGAATCAACGCCGCGTGATATTTACTCATGAGCGCGGCGCCCCAAGCCAGGCCGGCCGTCACCCAGGTTGAGATGCGTTCCGGTTTATCCAGGGCCGTCGCCAGACGATCAAGGGTCAGGAGCCAGAAGAAAAGCAGCGGGCCATCCGGGTCGGCGAGCGTTCCGATCTTCACTCCGTAAAAGAACGTCGTGTTCAAGGCCAGGGCAGCCAGGACTCCCGCCTTGAGACCGAAGAACCGCGAGGTAAGCCTCGCCAGAAGCCATGACGAGCCCGCGAAGAGAGCGATGAAACCAAGGCGAAGCCCCAGGACGGGCCAAATACCTCCCAGCAAGGCCAGCCCCGCGGCCGACACAACGGCGACCATGGGCGGATGGTCGAAATAGCTCCAGTCGAGGTTTTGAACGTAGAGGTAGTAATAGGCCTCGTTGGTGAATCCCCCCACGCTCACAGCCCAAATCAATCGGAGCACCGTCGAGCCGCCGATCAGCCCCCAGAGTGCCTGCCTCGTTGTCATCCATGACCTCCTTCTTAGGTCTCGTTCTCCGTTTCGACCGAAAATCTCACTTTGCGCACCGGTCCCCTCGGGGTCCCCAGCCGGAAACCCCGTAACGACGGTGATTCGTGAAACGGAGATGGCAAACGGTAGGCATTTCATCGAGGTACGATGACGCCATCCTGCAAAGGCGCGGTCCCGAGTACGATAGGCCTTGGCGAACTCTCCCGACAAACGGGCTTCCGGAACGCGCCTCCTCCCAATTCCCTCTCCACGAGTATCAACGCAGATCCGCCCGCGCTGCGCGCGCTCCTTTGGATAAGATAATATCGATTTTATCTTCGAAATTACTCAGATGCTCATTCAAGCCGATTGCTGGATTGACCCAATGATGAATCTCTCCGATCTCTTCGACCCGATCGCCAAGGTGAAGATCGACGAGAAAGATAAGCTTAAATTTATCTTCACCTCGTGGACGCCCTGGAATCAGCGGATAAGCTGCATGCCCGCGTGGAGGCCGTTCCGATTTCGCAACCAATCCACCTCGCGCTGAATGTTGTTTCAGAAACGCGAAAAGAGAGGGATTACGGTCCTTCCCAGCACGCGAGTTTCCAGCTTGGTTCGCCAAGGCGCGAGCCAAAACGGATCACCGGACCCCGCTTGGGCAAACAGGACTGTCAAATGCAAAGTTTTGTTAAGAGACCCTAACGGAATGAGGTCGAGCGGCAATGGGTTGGGCTCCGCCTCCCGGGCGGTGAGAAGGGAAGAAGGCAAGGCCCTTGTAAAAAGGCCAGTAGAGTGACACTGGTGGTCTCCACCCGTGCGACCCAAGACACGTCTTGACGATGCGTCCCGCTTTAGGAACGTCGGGCGGGCCTCATTGAGTGAGGGGTTTTCGGGAAACGTTCTGGCCTTGCCGTCCCGCAAAAGGGTGGACGCGGCGACCCGGAAAGGGACGCTCTCGTTTCGGTGCTGGACGCGGCAAAAAGTTGGCGGACCTAGCCGGCTTCAGGTCTTTATAAAGAGCAGAACGATCGACGAAGGCCATCAAGGAGACAGGGCCATCTTGACTCTCAGCGCGGCACTGCGGCAGGTCGGCCGCCTCTGGACGGGGGGAGCCGTATCGGGATTTTCCGATACGCAGCTCCTCGAGCGATTCGTCACCGGGGGTGATCCCTCGGAATTCGAAGTCCTGATGGCGCGCCATGGGCCGATGGTCTTGAACGTTTGTCGACGCATCGTGAACGACCCTAACGACGCTGAGGATGCCTTTCAGGCGACGTTCCTTATCCTGGTCAAGAAATCGAATTCGTTCCGCGGACAGGTTGCTCTGGGGCCTTGGCTCTATCAGGTCGCCCACCGCGTGGCGATCCGAGCCAATACCGCGGCCGCCCGGCGCAGGGCCTACGAAAGGCGGGCGGGACAGATGGCCAAGGCAATCACGACATCAGGGCCGGCGGCCTCGAATGAATCGTTGCAGGCCCTGCACGAGGAAATCGCGCGGCTCCCAGACAACCTTCGCCGCGTCATCATTCTCTGCGACCTCCAGCGCGTTCCTCAGGCCCAGGCCGCCGGGGAGTTGCACTGGAGCGAGCGCACCCTCCAGCGCCGGCTAAGCGAAGGGCGTGAGCAGCTCAAAGCCCGCCTGACGCGCCGTGGCTTCGCCAGGGAAGGGGGGATGCTAACGACCTTGTTCTTCTGCGAGGCCCGCGTTGCGATACCCGCCGCGTGGTCGGAAGCAACCCTTCGCGCGGTGGTCGCCACCGCCAATCAAGCGGTAACCGTTGGACTTGTTTCCGCCTCGGCCAGGAAATTGACGCAGGAGGTGCTCACGATGATGCTCTTTCAGAAGCTCAAGATGGTTTCGGCGACGCTCCTCGCGGCCGTCCTGCTCGCCTGGGGAGCGTCCGCCGCCTTGATCTTGCCACGGGAGCAACCCTCCGAGACATCGTCCGTACGGCACGCCCCTCCTCTTCGGCCAAGAGTCGTAGCGGCCGCTCTTCCGGCCCCACCGACCGCGAATGCCGCCCCCGCCACGACCCTTGCGCGAGGCCGTGTGGTCGGGCCGGACGGCACAGCCATCCCCAGCGCCAAACTATACCTGACCCCCGCGATGGGCTTCCTCAGGCATCCCTATTCGTCCCCTCAAATCGCAACGACGGGACAGGATGGCCGGTTCGAGTTCACCGTCCCCGACGCAACGCGACGCCACCCACAATCCGTAATCACCGCCGAAGCCTCGAACTTCGGCATGGGCTGGGTCAAGGTCGCAGCGGCGGATTCGTGGGATGATCTCACGCTTCGCCTTGTCGCCGACGATGTTCCCATCAAGGGGCAGATCGTCGACCTCGAGGGCAAACCGGTCCCCGGCGCGACCCTTCATCTCATGCAAATCAACGCGGCCCCCGAAGAAGACCTTACGCGTTGGCTCAAAGCCCTCAAAACCGAAACCTCCGAGCAACTTTCCCTTACGCAGAAGTACCTGTCTCGAATGACCATTGCTCCCGCCCCAAAGGTCGTCACCGACGCTGAAGGCCGCTTTCAATTCCACGGCCTGGGGCGAGACCGCCTCATCACGGTGCTTCTCGACGGTCCGACCATCGCAAGCCAACATCTTTATTTTCTGACGCGACCCGGAAGCCCGATCGAGGCAGCGGACGCCTTCGACACCATCGCCCGCTACTACGGCTCCAGTTTTCGGCACGTGGCAGGTCCCACTAAGCCCATCATCGGCTTCGTTCGCGATAGGGATACGAAGAAACCACTTGAGGGCGTCACAATCCAGAGCTATAAGCTGGCCAACTACCCCATCTCTGGTTTTGACATCGCAGAAACGACGACAGATGCCAAGGGGCACTATCGACTGACCGGCATGCCCAAGGGAGTCGGAAATGCAATCCTGGCCGCTCCCGGCAAAGATCATCCCTATCCCGGCTTGCTGGCAAAAGTTCCTGACACGCGCGGCTTGGATCCCGTGACCGTGGATATTGACCTGAAGCAAGGCGTCTGGATCGAAGGCAAAATCACTGACAAAGAGACGGGCAAACCCTTGCAGGCCTTCGTCGAATATTTCTCTCGTTTCAACAATCCCCACCTCCATGACTACCCTGGCTACGATGGGGCCGCCAGATTCTTTGTCGGCACCCCTGCCAACGAGTCTGGATCGTACCGGGTTGTCGGGCTGCCAGGCCCCGGCTTGATAACGGTGCACGCGGTGCCCAACTACCTGCGGGCCGTCGAACGAGAAGACGCAGAAGGTACCAAGGAACGCTTTCTCAGCACATCACCCTATCACATCACCAATCCCGAGAACTTTGCCGCGATCGCTTCTGTCGACGTACCCAAAGGTGCAGACTCAATCAAACGAGACGTCGCTCTGGAATCAGGCTGGTCTTTCTCAGGCATGGTCCTTGGCCCCGACGGCAAGCCCCTCTTGGAGACACATAGCCACGGACTGACCGGAGCATTTCCCCTCTGGGACAGCATCGAAGGAAAGAAGACCGCCAAATTCTCCGTCCGAGCCTTTAACCCGCGCCGGCCGCGAGACCTGATCTTCCTGCATCTGGAGAAGAACCTGGCCGGTGTGCTCCTACCTCCCAAACAGCCTCAAGACTCCGTCACCGTTCACATGCAGCCCGGTGCGGCCGCCACGGGAAGACTGCTCGATGCGGCCGGAAAACCACAAGCTAACGTCGATTTAACAGTGTCCTTCCAATCCAAGCACGCGGATAGCTCGCACCTCAATTTCCCCCAACAGATCCAAACCGACCCAGACGGCCGCTTCCGCCTCGAACCTTTGATTCCCGGCTACCAATATCGCCTCACCTCTCAACTCGCCGACTTCTTCTCGATCACCATCGACCCTCTCGCATCCGGCCAAACCAAAGACCTGGGAGATATCCGCATGCCGGCCGAAAAGCCATGACTTGGAACGACTTTCACCCGGCCACGGCACAAGACCTCGAGGCCATCAGTTTCTCCGCAATCAAGGTGGCATCGTCAAGTGTTCTCGCTTACCTACAATTCACTCGATCTCGATACTCCACTTTCCGCCAGCGGTGACATCGAAGATGTAAGTTCCTTTCTTTGGAATCTTCACCGCTTCTGAACCTTCGTAGCCACCTATTTCATTCGCCACCAACGCGATCGCCCGGCCTTCATCATCAAGCAACTGGACAATAAAGTTCCCCTCTCCTTCATGTTTCAATTTCATTTTGCACAATCCATTTTTCATTTTGAATTGGCGCGTAGCTTTGGTCCCAATTCCGTCGAATAAGAACGCAGGTTCCGTCTCATGCGGCAGCGGTTGAGTGATAACAACTTCCCAGATTCCGTCTGCCTTGATGTTGAGCAGATACTCTCCGTCTTTTCTGACACGAACGGCTTTTGAGATCGAATCGGAACCGATCGTGTTTGCGAACATATTTACTGGATCGCCATCATCATCGAGCATGGTGACGATAAAATTGCTCGAGCCTCGATGTTTTAACGTGACAATCGCAAGTCCCTCCGAAAGAGCGAAAGACCGCGTTGCGGTAGTCCCAAAGCCTCGCAAGACTCGTTTTCTGTCTTCCTCAAGCGCCAATCGGAGCCTCTCCTTCGCCATCCGCTCTTCAAGAACTCTCGCTTCTTCTGCCAACCTGTTCCTTTCAGCCTCGGCCACCCGGATTTCTTCTTCGAGCTTCTCTTGACGCTTCTGTTCCAACTTAGCTTCCTGTTCAAAGCGTTCCCGTTCGAGTTTCGCCTGGCGCTCAAGTTCCTCTTTCCGCTTTCGCTCTTCACGGCGAGTTCGTTCCGCGGGAATGCTATCGAGCAGATTCTGCTTATATCGCTCACGGACCGACGGATAGTTTATGGGAAAGCGAGCAGCCAGAGAGCCCGCCGTGACCTCGGCGCTATTGAGCGCGGCATCCGAAAGCTTCGACACGCGAGAACGCGCGGTTTCCATCGATGTGGCCAGTCTCACATTATCGATAATCGCATTGGCTCGCCTCTTGTAAGGCCCTGGCATCGATTCCTTGCACGCTTTGAGTTTATTGATCGCGGCTTCGATTTCACGCTCATTGAGCAGACGCTCGGCAGTCTCGATCTGTTTGGAAGCGATGGCGTTTTGCTTCATCATGCGGGCTTGGTCGAGGACCTGCTTGGCGTCGGCAAAGTCCGTTGCGCGCGGAGCTTGAAGCGTTTTCTCCAGCAGGTAAATAGCATCATCGTGCTGATTCTTCCCTAGAAGCGTCTTCGCCTCCGCGATATGGCTCAAAACCTCTTGATTCGCGAGATTTCTCTGGTGCCGATTAACAAGAATCAAAGCCAAAATGACAAATAAGATAAGCCCCGTCGCAAAGCCACTCCAAAGGAGGAGTTCGCGCCCCTTCGGCTTCGGAAGATTCTCCTCGGCCGACTCAGCGTGCCCCCTATCGTCATCAACGTCAATGGGCTGGTTTATTCGATGAACTTGCCCGCAACGTGGACACCTTAAATTCTTCCCAACCTGGTCAACGCGCACTCCAAGCCTTTGACCACACTCACACTCAACAAAAATCCCCATGCTCCAAGTCTCCCGACAAGAGCGCAAAGGTTAGCCGGTGAAGTCGAGCCCTTTTTCGCTAAGCGAGCATCGCTCGCCAAAGGCCGTCCACTCGTCGAAATACCGTCGAAGCACCTGACCATCGAGCCCAGTGAGGTGCTCAATCCATTGGTGACCAGCATCGGTCAAATCCAATGACCATCCATGATAAATTTACTGGACGTCAACGATCTACTCCAGGATATTACTGGGCTCGATTTTTAGAGCGCATGCTTCCATGCATAGCGATCCTCATACAACAAGGGGGGAATCACCGCGCCGTTTTGAGATCAACCAACAACGCCCATACTCTAATATACTTCCGTATACCAATCAAGTGGCTACAAGAAAATCGCGATGAGATTTTTCGCTACAGCGCAGTCTGATGGCCGCACTCTTCAGCGAGATCGCAAAATCCCTGTACTCGATGAAATCGAATCTCGGATGAATGCCCGAGATCCCTTGGCTCTCAAGGAGTTCGCCGCGTCCCAGGTCAAGTTGGACATGACCTCGAGAGGACGGGCTTTGTCGGGGAGGCCCGACCGTGCTCTTTGGCAGATCCACCGGCTCTTCCGCGAGGAGAGCGGTTCTCAACCGCGTTGGACAGGACGTATCGAGCGCCGACGCCAGCGTAAAGGAGAGCCGGTTGGCTGGCACGGGCGAAGACCACCAGTGCCAACCCAAGCGCCTCTCCTTAATCCACTTGCCCTGAGGCATACCCGCGGGCAAGGCGATCGTGAATGGCTTCGGCATACCCTGGTTGATGCCGGCTTCAACCTCGGCGAGACCTGGGCACCCCGGCTTTACATGCGGCCATTCACATACCTCTAAAGACCAATTAGATGCCTCGCATGCGAGTTTTTTCGATGCCTAACGGACCCTACGCATCCTGATGATGGCCGAAGAATTCGACGAGCGCGACCTTGCGCTCGGCCGCGATCGAGTCGGTCAGGCGCTTGCGATCCGAGGGGGACATCGGAACGAAGTTGCGGGCCAATTCGATGTTGCGCTCGATGAACTCCGGTTTGGGCATGCCAAGGCTCGCGAGACTGACAGGGAGCGAAAGCGAATAGGCCAGTAGCTTCTCGATCGGAGCCGCACCCACGATCTGATCCTGGCCGAAGACCTTCATGGCGATGATACCCAGTCCCTTGCGGACGGCGACTGGCAGGGCCAGTTCCTCGAAGCCCCCGGCGGCCATGGGAGTGGCTTTCATCCCACCTTGACCGTCGGCCATGCGGGCCATGGCGGCATTAAGCGCCATCTGCGTGCAATCAAAGTCGTGCCGCTCCAGGGCTGTCTTCAACGCTTCTGGGGAAGCATGGCACGTAATGCCGATGGCACGGGCAACCTTTTGGTCGCGTGCTTCGTAGAGTGCCTTCAACACACCGTCTGCCTTTTCGATCGCGGCAAGGTCTTCCAGCCCTGCCAGCGCATGAATATGCACCACGTCGAGACGATCGGTCTGCAACCTCTTGAGGCTCAGCTCGATCTGACGACGCGCATCATCCCCTTTCCGCGCCGAGAGCTTCGTCGCAAGCGTGATCTGCTTGCGCCTTTCGGGCATCAGCCGTCCGATCCGCTGCTCGCTTTTCCCGTCTCCATAAGAATGCGCCGTATCAATATACGTAATACCGAGATCCAGAGCCCGCGACAGTGCCTCCAGCGCCTTATCTTCCTTCTCATACATCAAGAACCGGCTACCGGAGCCGAATCCCAGGATTGAAACTTCCATCCCTGTCTTGCCGAAAGGGCGCGTCGGCAGCTTCTGCGAAGCCGCGGCTCCCAGCGCAGGGACAACCGCCGCTCCGGCCGCCGCCTGAAAGAACTGGCGTCGCGAAAGATCCATGAAAGTTCCTCCTCTTGGGGCCGTGGATGACGATTCCCGCCAAGTGATCGTGATCCGCCCATTATCAGGCTTCGCGCGAGGAGATCCCAGCGGATTCCGCAAAAGATTCCCAGCCCCCAGGCATCACACCAACACCCGGCCAGGTCGCGACTCACCGAGGCAATCTCGCCGGCTCGCGCAAACTCAACAGCCGCTTGGTATTCCTGGGAGAGAGCGGGAAAAATGACGGCTGGAGATTTCGGCTCAAGGGCGGAGCGTGGGCTCGGCCTGAGGCAGCCGCACGCGCAAGAGGGGTTCGGTGACAGGGATCCCCAGATCCTTCAGTGACGTGAAAGCCGCCTGGCGAACGCGAAACTCACGCTCCGTTTCAATGGCCTCCCGGCCTCTCTGCTCAAACCGCGACTCGTAGGAGGGGTCTTCTAGGAGCCCTTTGAGAATGGCGACAACCTCGTCGGACTTGAAGCAACCAAGGGCCTTGGCCCCCTCTTCTCTCAAGCCTTGCTGATCCGACCGAGCCCATGCCCGCGCCAAGGTCTCCAGGCGACGATCGACGGGAACCATTCGATCGATATTCTCACTCCCCTTAGGCCAGCGCACTTCGTACGACCGCCGAGAGTCCAAGGCCCGAGCGGCAACAACGTCATCGCGAACATGCCGCAAGATCGCGTCGTACGTCGTCAACTCTTTCAGATCCATCGTGTAGGCCAATCGCTCAATCGCCGGATTTCCAGGCCCCGGCCGCTCGATGATGGCCTGACGTCCCTGCGACACGAAACGCGGAGTGAACTCATACGCGAGCAACGGGCCGGCTTGGTCGTCATAAACCTCCGTGTCGACCCGCCGACTGCGATCGAGAAAGACAAGGATCTCCCGTCCCGAGTTTCTCCATAACCGCAGACTTTCACAATACACAAGGTTGTTCAACACGAACGTGTGGAACGGCCTGTTTTGCCCCTTGATCGTTTCCTTCACCTTAAGGACCACGGTATCCCATACGTCACCGCGCTGGCCAACTTCACGCACGAAATCCACGACCGATCCTCGGACAATGACCGGGCAATCCGCCGCCATCCACTCGAGAGACTCGACACGATAAAACAACGGCTGGGACCAAGCCGCGTCTTCAGCGAAGGCGATAATCCATGGCACCACCCACAATAGTCGCCACATGGAAATGCTCCGGAGCATCATCAAAACCGGCCGTCTGGACGTACCAAGATGGATGGTTTGCCCCAGTGACTCCCGACGATTTCCTTCTCGGCGGCAGAGTGCGTAAATCCCTCCCGCAACCTGCGACGGATCGCCTCAGCAATGCGGAAATGAGGGCCGAGAGTCGGGAACGAGCGGGGCATAGCACTCAACGATTCAGGCACCCATGCCTCTCGATTTTGAAGGACAGAGTCAGAGCTCAAGCATCGTTCCAAAAATACGGACGGCACGCTCACTTATACAACAATTCCTCACTAAAATCATGATATTTACTTTCGCCAAGCAAACATTGGCGATTTCGAAGGCACAACAAACGCTAAGAAGACAGGCTTGAGAAGGCTCGAAAAACGCTACGCCATGAAGCAAGAACTTCGATAGCGCATTTCCAACAGGATCGTCAGTTACTTTCGAACCAGATTTTTAATGTCATCGGATTTATTTTTATTTGACATGGCTTCACTTCTCTTCTAAGACGTCCTTGATCAACCATCTCGGCCGGGGCAGAAAAGTCTCTTCACGAGAGGATTTCGGATGCCTGAGAATCTGGCCGTCACCGAGTTCGCAATCAAAGTGATTGGGGCCATCGGAGTCATCTTTGCCCTGCTCATGACTTGGCGCACACACGCCGAGAGGGCAACATTCGAGATGATCGATCGCCTTTACACCCTCTGCCACACGCTCGAATCCCATCTACTCAAAGACTGGCGGTTGGCTCACCTCTTCTGCATCGGAGACGAGGATTACCATAGAACAAAGCAGAGAGTCGCCGAGGGCTTAAGTCCCGATGCTCTCCACGAGTACCAGGTTAAGGAGAAAATTTTTATCGTTCACATTTGCATTATTTACGAACAAGTTTACTACCAATGGGACCATTCTTCGTTCTGGCTCCATTGGCGAAGGCGAGCGTTTCTTGCCGAAATGCTCTCCTATTTCACCGACCGGCTGATGATGAACCCAAGACTTCTCGCTTTTTTGGAGCTCGATCCCGATGGAACAGGGCTCCATCTGGAGAAACGTTCGCGTCATTTCCTCGAATCAAAAAGATCAAAACTGAAGAAGTCCCCTTTCATTGATAGAACTGGGCCATTCTTGGGAGCAGAAAATCCCTACGATTCCCAGATCCCGCCCATGTTGGGAATCGACGAGAATCCGGTTCTCATCAAAACCACCGATCATGTGACCTGATCACGGAGTCTTCTGGTATCCGTCGTAAAAATGACGTGGTGACAGAACAAACTGTTCACGGGAGGGCTTTGCTCGGTCCAATCCTGCCCCTCGCTCCCGAGCAGTGTTCCTACCCCCGGGAGCCTGGCCACCAAACGTTACGTTACGACGAAAATCATCCGCGTTCCTGGCAAACTTTGCGGAGATTCACGTCGGCGCGTCCCCTCAAGCGGGTTTGATCACCCACGATAGGCGATGACGAACTGTCGAAGAAAGGGAAAGAGCACGCGTCCGTTAGATTGGCGCGGATAGGCGTGTTCGATTTCGCGCAGGTAGTCCGCAAGGAAACGATCGCGATCGGATGGCGAATCCAGCCGGTCGAGGAAGGGACGCAGGCCCGTCCCCTTGTACCACTCGACGATCGCGGCCGGGCTCTCCATGACATGAAGATATTCCGTTGTCCAAAGCTCGATGCGCGACGCGAGAGGTGCCAGCAAGTCGTAATAGAAGGCGGGTTGATGAACGAACCATTCGCGCACCGGCTCCGGGAAGTGCGAACGCCACCCCGGTGAGCCCGCGACGGCTCGCATGCCGCGGTGCGCCGACGCGTCGAAATTGGCCGGCACTTGCCACGCGAGAGCCCCTCCCGGTCCAACCTGGGCGAAAAGATGCGGAATGACATGCTCGTGATGGGACGGCCATTGCAATGCGGCGTTGGAAAAAACCAGGTCGACGGGCTCATCCGCAACCCACGTGGCAAGGTCCCCGACCTGCCAGCGCATGTGAGGATACTTCTCGCTCGCGGCCTGGATCATCTCGGCGGAAAAGTCGACGCCGGTTAGCACCGCCTCAGGCCAGCGCTGCGCGAGCACAGCGGTGCTGTTGCCAGGGCCACATCCCAGATCCACAATACGATGCGGTTTCTCCAGGGCGATCCGCGCCACGAGATCACGGCACGGCTGCGTCCGTTCGTCACTAAACTTCAAATACTGCTCGGGGTTCCAGGTAGGCATGACCATCTCTGTGAATTCAGAAGTGAGAAGGCTCGCTAGCCACCCAGACGCCCGAACATACTCACAGGTTCGGTCTTTAAGAAAGTCCAATTCGGCGCTCGACGCCAACAACTCTTACGAACACTTCGCACTCAAGAGGATCAAAATTCGTTAATCACAAAATATTTAAGATTTTACGCATTAATTGTTGTCGATTCGTGAAAGCGCAAAGATCCGCGCGATTCCGAAAAGGCGTCTTCCTACGCTGGAACAAGAGGACTTTGTGCATGTGGTGAAAAGGGGGCCGAGCCGAGCTCGGCCCCGGATGCGGCCGGTGACTGCGATCACTTGACGCGTATGAGCTTCATGATGCGGCCGGAGACATTCCAGTCCTGGATGTACAGATTGCCGTCCTTGTCCCAGGACGAGCCGTGGGTGCCGCTGAAGACTCCTTCGATCCACTCGGGTTGCGGCACGTTGAAGTTTCCTCGCTTGGCGAGGTCCGCGTTATACCCGAGGACGGCGACGATTGTATTGCTCTTGTCGAGGATGACCAGGCGGCCATGCAGGTCGGGCACGGAGACGAAGTCTCCCTGGACGAGGGCCGAGGTCGGCATCCCGAGGCCGGTCACGACTTCGCCGATGAATTCGCCGTCAAGATCATAGTGGACGAGGCGCCCCTTGGGCTCATGGTTGCGATCGCAGATCAAGAGGCGAGGGGGGGTGTAACGCGTGTCGAGCGTCATGCCGTGGGCCGTGTTGAATTCCTTGAGGCCGTTCCCCTTCGTCCCGAAATGCTTCAAGTATTTGCCCGTTTTGTCGAACTTGAAAATATGATTACTTGCATAGCCATCCGACAGAAAGATGTCGCCGTTCGGGGCCACGGTGATCGCCGTGGGGTTGAATTGCTTGAGGTCGAGGCCAGACTCCTTGGGAAATGGAAGCTTGAGGACGATCTCGCCGGTGCGGGCATTGAACTTGATCCCTTCGGCGTTGGCGTTGCGAGCTCCGTAGAGGAACTCGCCGGCCGGCTCCTCGCTGATCTTCAGGTCGTGAATATCGGAATACTTGTCGCCGAGGAAGCTGCGGACGACCTTGCCATCGGGCGAGAAGACGAAGACGCCGGCGTGGGCGCTTGTGTAGATGTTGCCTTCCTTGTCGACCGCGACGCCGCCGTGCGTTGACCCGAGCACTGATTTCCCATCGGCTCCGAGGCCCCAGCCCGGCACCGTCTCGAACGTCATCAAGCCGCTTCCCATGCGTACGGGTTGTGTTTTTTCCGCCGCGAAGCCGGGCAAAGCAAATCCGACAATAAAAGCGAACGCGGCGAAGATCGAACGGTTCTTCACGAACGGACTCCTGGGTTATTGTGTCGATGGCGTTGCCGAAACAGCGATCATCCCCGGGGTTCCGGCGGTCATGGCGACCGAGATTCCCCTAACCGACCTCGCGTTGGTCAGAGCCCGGATGGATGGCACAAGAAGAGACTACCAGCCCCAACCGCCGATAAAAAGTTAACTCTCCCCCGCCGGCTCCATTTGGCCAGGGCCTTGAGTATCCCCTCAAACTCTATCTCCAGGCGGTAAACCCAACGATCCCATGAGAGATAAGACACGGGGTATCCCCTCGATCATCGGCACCTTGATGCACCCCTCACGAACGACTTGATACATCCCCTGATGTCACTATCCTTTTCTACTTCGATGACCGTCGACCAAAAGAGAGAAGTAGAGACCTGGGGCCCATACCTTGATGCCACAGCTCATTGTAATAATATAATTATGATCTTTTGCCGCGATCATTCCATTTCTTGGTCGACGCCAAAGGCTCGCGACCCGCGAGTTTGTCGCATGACAAGAACGGACTCAAGAAAACGACCTGGGAGCGACCGCTTGCTCTGTACGTTACGATCAGAGACGATTGTCGGCGAGCCGACCGAGTTCAGGATGTCTCCGATCAAGACGTTGGTAAAAGGGCCGCCACGGCGGCACGCAGCGCATCCGGTGGACCACGGAAAAGTCTTTGCTGACTCAAGAAAATCCCCCTCGAACGGAGGTTGAAGTTGGCACACATCACTCTTCCCGAAGGCGCGCCCGGCATCATCGGACCGATGATCGCGTATCCGGAAACCCGGAAGCATCTGAGTGCCCTGGCCGAGGTCTTATTGCGAGGGCCGTCGTCGCTGACCCCTGGCGAGCGAGAGATGATCGCAGCCTACGTCTCCTCGGGTAACGAGTGCCGCTTTTGCAGGGAATCGCACGCCGCGGCGGCCCGCGCTCACTACGGAACGCAGAGGAACCTGGTCGACCAGGTGCTCAACGACGTAGGCGCGGCCTCGGTCTCACCAAAGATGAAGGCCCTGCTGATCATCGCCGACAAGGTCCGCCGTGATGGCCGGCTGGTCCAAGCGGCCGACGTCGAGCAAGCGAGAGCCGAGGGGGCGGATGACAAGGCCATCCATGACACCGTCCTCATCGCTGCAGCGTTTTGCATGTTCAACCGATACGTCGAAGGGCTCGGGACCTGGGCCCCGGAAGATCCGGCGGCCTACATCGAATCCGGGATCCGACTCGCCGAACAGGGTTACGTGGAATACGACCTGAGCAAGGGATAAACCCTCGCAAACGTCCCCCCTTCTCACGAAAATGAGGTCGGCTTCTTGGAGGCGAACATGAAACGAGCCGGTTGGCTGGCAAGCTTGATGGTGCCACTCGTCCTGGCGCTGAGCGCATTTGCTCAGCGCCCCCCCGCGAACGTCCCTGAGGGCACGGAAGTCCACCGTAACCTCGAGTACGTCAAAGGTGGGCATGAGCGGCAGCAACTCGACCTCTACGTTCCGAAGCAAGCCAGCGGCCCTCTGCCGGTCATCGTCTGGGTCCACGGCGGCGCATGGCTGGCGGGAAGCAAGGACGGCGGAGGCCCCGCGCTCCCGTTCGTCCGCAGGGGCTACGCGGTCGCCAGCATCAACTATCGACTCAGCCAGCACGCCAAGTTTCCGGCACAGATCGAGGACTGCAAGGCCGCAATTCGCTGGCTGCGCGCGAACGCCAAGACATACAACCTCGACCCCCACCATTTCGCCGCGTGGGGAGCCTCGGCCGGAGGCCATCTGGTCGCCTTGCTCGGCACCTCGGGGGACGTCAAGGACCTCGAAGGCTCGGACGGCCCTCTGGATCAATCCAGTCGGGTGCAAGCCGTGGTCGACTGGTTCGGTCCTTCCGACGTCACGCAGATAGGAGGAAGCCACGATCGGCCCGACTCCCCCGAGGCAAAACTTCTGGGAGGACCCGTCCGGGATAATCTCGAAAAGGCGGCGCGTGCCAACCCTATCACCTACGTCTCAAAGGACGATCCGCCCTTCCTGATCATGCACGGCGACCAGGACAGGGTCGTTCCCTTCAGTCAGAGCGAATTATTGCTCGATGCCCTGAAGAAGGCCGACGTCGACGCCACATTCAAGCCGATCAACGGAGCCGGCCACGGCGGCCGCGAATTTTCCAGCGAAGAGAACCGCAAGCTTGTCGAAGAATTCTTCGACAAGCACCTGAAGAAGTGATCGCGGTATGAAAACTCCGGTGCATCGTTACAAGAATCACGAATTTCTTCATCTTGACGAACAGTGCACCGGATTGCCCTAGTCACGCCTACCTCTTTCATTTCACTCCTGACGACGAAACACTCCATACCTCTCTTGCCCATTTGTCGGCCGCCCCAGATATTGCCGCAAACCCCAAGGATACAAAGTGATCCGTTGCGCCTGGCAACCCCTTGATCCAAAGGCGTTTCTTGGATCTACTCGAAATCTTGACTTTTTGATCGCTATGGAACATCGATTTGTGAATGATCCGAATATTTTAGGTTTCCACGTCCATGATCAACCTTAGCCAAATGACAAAGAGCTTGCGGCATCTCACAGCTCTGACGATGCTTAATTCATTCCTCTTTATGTTTACGATCTTGATCTCCAAGAATATCAACCGCGGCTCGTTTCTGCTTAATCTCTTTCATATCATCAATCCCTTTCAGATCATTCTTCAAATCTTTCTCGCTTACTGGCTGGCCAAGCGATGGAACGCGAAGCATCAGCAGGGAACAGGAAATGTGGGCGACCTAAGCGCCTCGAACAGCCAATTCCTCAACAGGCCAGGTCCGAGTAGTTCCTTTCTGGCCCGCCTTTGGTCGGCGGTCTTCCTGGGTATCACCACAACCCTTCCGGTCGTCTTCCTCGCACTCTTCATGCTCGCGTCCATGGGGGAAGGGCCGGCGGATGTGCACGAAGAGGTTGCTAGCGGAGCGTTTGGATTTATTCTTGGCATCTGTGTCCTGGCGCTTATGCTGGCGATCCTTTCCATATTCGCCAGCGTTCATATCAAACTTCAACTTCATCGCAAAATCGCCAAGGCTGAAGAGGCCCGGGAACCGCTCTCGGAAAGCGAGAGAATGGCGTGGGAGTTCAGCCGCGTTGTTGTTTTTGAAATCGGGATGGCCTTCTTCGTCGCCGTCTTCATTACGGTCAATTATGAGTTACTACTTCGGGGCTACGCCGAGCAACGATCCGAAAAGCGCAATGCACAACACCTGGCCTTCATCAAGTCTCAGCAGGAACGCCACCAGCAAGCCATCGAAACGCGACAGCGATCTCACCTGGCAGCCATCGAATCCTTTCACAAAGAGCACCTTAAACAAACGGAAAGAAGTGTTTTCAACTCGGTCTTTGGCCACAATATCGATCCCAAGGTCCTGAGTGGGATCTATTCCATGGCGGACTCGGCCAGGTTTATCCGCAGATCCTTCCGGATGAGCTTCGACTTCATGCCGCTGACACCGGCCGAACAGGCCGAGACGGAAAAACAAGGCCATCGCGACATCGTCAGGGTTGCCGTCAACGTATCCTACGCTCTCTATAACAATTCCTCGGCACCCGAGGTGTTTCCCAGCAGAGCGGGAACATGGAGCCCCTATTTCGAGAATGCCCTGCAACTCGCGGGACTGCCCGATAAGTTCACGAAATTGAGCATCGCGGGCGGCATGGAACGAGAGGGCTACCTACGAAATGGAAATTATGGCGAGGAAGACTTCGAGACGGAGCCCGTGGGCGTAGGCGTGGTACGGCAGCTCAAGCTCAAGCAGGGCAAGTTCATCGTGAACTCCGGCGACCAGCCCGTAAGAATTTCCTACACTTATGAAATCAAGAAAAAATGTCATGACAGCCATTCGTGGGTTTCCTCTCGCCCCATCGACGAAATGATGATCAGCGCCCACGATCATTCGATGAAGAACCTCGGGTTTCATCTGGAGCCGATCAGCAGAGGGAATGCCTCCCGCCGCGACGTGTCCGATATCCATAACGAATGGTACGTCGGGGAGCCAACTCTCGCGAATCAGGGGATTATCCTCTACTGGCTACCGCAAAAGAACGCGAAGAACATGGTGGAAGACCCCAAATCGCAAGACTCGAACGTCCAACGCGCATCCGTAAAAGAGTGATTCCTTCTTCAAAGCGTTCTCGAGCCTCGTCAGCGAATCGGCCGGGCTTCATCCGTGTCCGCCGTCTTTGTCCGCGGGCATTAGACCAAAGAGCGCCAATCAAACCGCTTTTCAGGCGGAACCCAACCTTCGTCACTCCCACCCCCTTGGTGTAAGCAGCCCCGATGTGGCGGCCAGAGATCGCGCTGCGCAGGAACAAGGTGCCTCATCTTGCCTCTCCGGACATCTCTCCATTACACTCGTCCGAGAAACTCTATGGTTTCGCTTCGGTCGAAGCGTCGGGGATTGAGGAGCCTGCGTCATGGCCACCGATCACGCGAGTCAAGCCACGGGGACGCAACAACGGCGCTATGGCTGGCGGCTACGGTTCTTGCTGGGGCTCAATGTTTTGGTCCTCGGCCTCTTCATTTTCTCACGCCTCGATCTCTCCCAGGCGAAGCGATTCGGTTCCTGGGGGCAGTCCGCCTACGAACTATTCAACCCCCCAGCGATCCCGGAGCTGAGCGCAACGGGGCGACAACTCATGGCCGACGTCAAAGCGCTTGGGGGAGAAGCGCAGCGGATAGGGCGCACGCCGCGAGTCATGGGACTGTTCGGCGGCAATGATGCCTTTCACGTTCGCCTCAACGGGACCGAGCTCACCGACCAGGGCCTCAAGCTCTTGCTCCAAAAGTACGGCAATCGCATCCAGGGACTCGACCTCCGCAACACCAAGGTCAGCGACGCGGGCCTCAAAGACGTGGCGGGACTGGCCAATCTCCATCAGCTCACCCTGGGGAACGAGGACCTGAGACACTTTAGTCAGATTCACTGGCCGACAAGCCCGATCACCGATGCCGGCCTTGCTCACCTACGCAACATGCCGCAGCTCATGAACCTCTATCTCAACGGTCTCCCCGTCACCGACTCTGGGCTCGCGGCGATCGCCAATCTGCCCAACCTGGCAGGGCTCTACCTGTGCCGGACTAAGGTTCAGGGGCCCGGCCTGAGTCGATTGAAGTCGTTGCCCACACTGGCCGTCCTCTCCCTTGACGAAAGCCAGGTGACCGACGCAGGGCTAAGCCACCTCGCGGGGGCCTCCAACCTCCAATTCCTCTCTCTCACAGGGGTCTCCCTGACAGCCGAGGGGTTGAAGGCTTTAGCCCTCTTGCCGCGCCTTCGGCAGGTCGACCTCACCCGTTGCGGACTTCTCGATGAAGAGGTGGATAAGTTCTTGAGCAGCAAGCCCGGCCTGAAAATCGAGCGGCGATGAGATCGCGGCGTCCCTTTGCAAACGCATCGGGATTGGGAAATTCTCCAAGACGGTTTGCTCAACGACCATCGTCGCCGTACGGCTGGCGACCGTCTCACCACACCCTTGGCCAGCCGCGGGACACCGCAAAAAAGTTGTAAGTGCCATCCCGCCTCACGGAACTATCTTTGAGGCCGCAACGGAAATCGCTCGGCGATCCCCGAAGCAGGAGCACTTTTCAACGATGATGCGAGCATTCTTCGTAGGCGCCATCATTCTGGGGGCCGCTTTCACAAATGACGAGGTAGTCCAGGCGCAACAGCTCGCCCCCTTGGCCGCCACACCACAACCAGCGAGCTCCTCCGAAGTCCTCTCGCCGATCCAGCTCGAGTACTACCTTCGGCGCCACAGGATGCGAGACGTTTCGGGTGCCCATTACGGATTGGGTCTCTGGTGCGAGCAAAAAGGGCTGGCACTTGAAGCCACAGCCCATTTCATGAAGGCGATCCACCTCGATCCCGATCACGAGGGAGCCTGGCGAAGTCTCGGTTTCACGAGATACCGCGGCCGCTGGGTGGCCAAAAAGCGACTCGCATCGTGGACCGCCGAGAATCTTGCACAGAAACAAGCAGACGGCCGCTGGGAGCCTCAACTGCGGAAGTGGAAATCCGGGCTTGGAACCCACGCCAGACACGCCCAGGCGGTGACGGCCCTGACCGATGTGACCGACCCTCGAGCCGTTCCCTCGATCTGGAAGGTCTTCGTGGCCAGCCGCGACCCGGACCATCGTCAGGCCGCCTTGCTGTTCGGGCAGGTCCAATGTGCCGCAGCCTCTCAGAAGTTGGCCTTACTTGCCGTTTTCAGCAGGTCAGCCGAGGTGCGCCGAATCGCCGTCGAGACGCTCCGCAGGCGTGAACTACGAGACTATGCCGGCACCTTGATCAGCCTGCTTCGCAAGCCGGTCAAGTACCAGGTTCGACCTGTCGAAGGTCCCGGGCTGCCGGGGGTGCTCACAGTCCAAGGTCGCGACTTCGATATCGAACGCTCCTACGTGTCTCCACCGCCCCCCGACTTCAGTCTCACCATCTTTGAGCCCCTGAATCAAAGAGGAGGCGCACTTCCGACAATCAAGTGCCACACCGACTCAACATCCCTTCCTTTTGCCTGGATACGGGAAGGGTACACCTTCTCCAGCCGGTGCATCATCCCGCCCCACGTTCCCGTAATCGTCGATGTCGGCAAAATGTGGGTTGAGAACTGGAAGTCCGCCCTATCCGCGCAGCAGCAGTTGCTCGAAGACATCGACACAATCAATCACTTCAATGACTCACAGCATTCTTACAATCAAGTGATCGTCAACACCTTGAACCAGGCGACCGGCCAGCAACTCCCCGCGGATCGCGCCACCTGGACAGCCTGGTGGTTCGCCATGCTCGGCCGAACCAATACGCCGCCCCTTCGGGAACCTTTTCGCCCCACGATCACCGAGATCGTCTCTCCCTATTACCTACCCCAAGACGTCGGGGGCCTCGGATTCGACCCGACCTCCGGCTACTACCTTCGCGTACCGGCTGGTTGATATTCTATCCTCATTCAAATCGATGCGGTTTGGCCTGGCTGCACACCCTTTCTCCCTCCGCCAAAAATGGTCTCAGCGACTCGCCGTTTTAAGGACGGCCTCAGATGACTGGCTCAGGCTTCTTCGTGAAAACGATCTGCATCTAATTTGTCACGTCCAAAACACAACATTTCCGACTTTCCATATTCCTTTAGTTTTGTCGTTTTTTGTAAAGATGATTCCAAAATACATAGCAAGCCAACAATGACAGCAGAGAGAAAGTAACCTGCAGGTAACCTGACGTCATAAACCAATCCCACAAGAAATCACGCGTATATTTTTGAGCAATCTCCTTATTTCTGCCTTCAAATTTTACAGAGAATAAAGAGAGCATCCTGCAAATATTAAAAATGTTAATTAATGCAAGTAAATGCAAGAAGAGTCCCGCAAAAACTGTCAGCACTTTCGAGGATTGTTCTGATACGTTGTTCACCGTGAATCCTCCGTACTTTAATGGCAATGAATTTTAGCAAGCCTTGCTCGAACGCCATTGTTCCAGCGGGCACAAAACGCCCGGCAGACTACGGAAGCTTGATTCCAAAGGCAATGTTACCAACCCCAGCACACTCGGAGCCAGGCGGCCCGGCCTTCCGTCACTCCCGAAAATCGAGTCGGTTGGTAAACAGGGCGGCAGCTTGAAGGATCTGAGCGATTGCTCCCAATCAGCAACTAAAGCACGGGGCTGTGGCATGGGCCGTGCGCATGCGGCTCGGCTCCCCGCTGCCGACACGGATTATCAAAAACGTTGGTAAAGCCACGCTCAATGGGTCAAATTTTATCGATCGGGTTGTTCCTAGGTATTGAAACAGATTGGTATCCCCTCGTGAAGCCTAAGTGTGTCTTGACTTAGCGCGTGCCTCGGAATTCCCTAAACTCATGAAAAGCGCTACGACTCTGGCGCGCTTCCCGCGCGGCCCTGGAGTTTGGACTCCAGGCAAATGGTAAAGGCCACGATCTGGCTCGGAACACCGATTCATCGAGGGATCTTCGATCCATGCGACTGCCGCGGTTCCACTTCCGCATCCGGACGCTCTTCGCACTGATGGTGTTAATCACGCTTGCCTGGGTTGGAACGAGGATCTACCACGACAGCCTGGAAGCCCATTGGCTCCTTCTCAAGCTCCATTACGGGGATGTTGAGGCGCGACGGTCCGCGGCGCGCGAAGCCCGAGACTACGAAGGCAAAGAGCTGTTGCATAATATGGTCGGCCAAGCCTTCTCGGGACCGGCAACCCCGCAGGCCACTGAACAGCGATGGGGCCGAGGGCGACGACGTGCGGAGATCCTGCTACCGGCGCTCGCTCAAGCCACGAGAGACCCTGACGATATCTGTCGAGTTCATGCGCTCGAGGCTTTGGATGTCTTCGCCAGTTTCTACGGCACCCCGCCCGAAAAGCGTTACGCCCTCCGCCACATCCTCATCGCCACGCGTGACCGGAACGATTCCGTACGTACGGCGGCCATAGGCTCGCTAGCGAGCCTTGCGGAATGCGACGCGGAAGCCGTCCTTGCAACACTCCGATCCGCGTTGAGTGACCCATCCATCGAAGTGCGGCGGACGGCCGCTGAGGAACTCGGGATGCTCGGAGTGATCCATCCGAGCACCCAGCCCGAAGTGGCTCGAATTCTCGAGAGTGTCTTGGCGAGCCAGGAAGATCCTCGGGTCCGGATTAAGGCGGCATGGGGTATGTGTTACTTCGGTGTCGATCAGAGGCGCCATCCTGCTGGATCCGGTCCCGATGTCGTCACGATCCTGATCGCGGCCCTGAATGATCCAGAGATCGAGGTCCGACGAACCGTGGCCATCATCCTCAGCTCCACGACGACAGACATCCAAGGCCAACCACTCTCATCGTGGGATCAAAGAAAGGCATTGATCATCCCGCCCCTCAAAACGGTGATGGCCGATAACAGCAGCGTGATACGAGAAGAGTCCGCATTGGCTTTGTTCTCATTAGGGCAGCGTGACCCTACCACTATCGCGCTGATCGAGCAGGCGACACGTGACCCAGCCCGCTCTCAAAAAGCCCGGTTCGAGTCGGCATTCAATGCGTGGCGAACTGAACAGGAGACGAAGACGTCAGGTGGCTCGGAAGCGCAAGACGTTGGGAAATGAAAAAGGCCGACGCGCTGATCCTGAGGCCGACACGTTGAGAAGCGGTCGCGAAGCCGTTCAGTCCGCCGAGTTTTATCAGCCACTGATACCGACCTGGATCTCTTCGCGCTCCATGCAAATCCAAGGTAAGGGGGCGGCATGTCCTGAGCTGCCTGCGGAACACTGTATATCGCGCCATTACATGTATAATTATGCAACGATTCTGCGAATTCCCTCCGCAAGAGAATTGCTTTGGCAGGTGATTGAGCAGCAACAAGGTAAAAGGTCGCGAAGGGCAGAATCATCGTCACAAACTCTGGCATACCTTTGGTGGCGCAGCGCCATTCCGCTCCAATGTCCTTGGAAACCCTGCCTCAATCGCGCCTGCCGGACATCTCTTAAGCCAAATGCATCGCCAAGAAGTGCCTAGGGTGACACCGGTGGTCCCCATCCGTGTCGAAAGCCTGGGCCACCAGAGCCGCCCAGTCGGCCTCTTTACAAAGGCTTTGCCTTTTCCCTTTCTCATCGCTTAGGGGGGGAACACAGTCCGATCATCGTTAATTTTTACACTTATGTGATAATTTTTTCATTTCATTCCCAATGCCTCTTAGCGAACTTCCTTCCTCAGCCAACTCAACGAGCCTTTGAGAAAACGGCAGGCATCTCGCGGGAACACCTTAGCTGCCAAAATTGATCCTATCCCCGGGTCTTTTCTCTGCGCGACATACGGGCTCGAAGTTGCCATCCAAAGGATGGTCTCCGCATGTTCTTCTGAAGGTCGTCGCCGATGGGGACTTGAGGAACCATCCGGCTAAGGAACGACAGTCTTCAAGGAATCTTCTCAACCCCTTCGTACTGGCTTTCGGAGAATCGACTAAATTCTTAGAACACGTTTCGACGGGCGGAAGGCCTGGAGCGCCGTTGCCCTCGCGACGCCCGCCGTAGATGCCGGTCAGCGTTCGCTTTCGGGCGAGCGCAGAAGTAGTTCCTGGAGACCTCTTGATGACGAGTTGGTGGACGTTCATCCGCTCGGCTGCTTGGCGACCGTGCTTCGGTCATGCGACCGCCGTCGGTTTCCTTGCCCTGCCAGCGGTATGGAGCGGATGCTCGCCTGCGGAGCCGACCGCAGCGACATCGCGCGAGAACGCCTCTGCGGTGTTCGACAAGTCCGAGTTCAGCCCGAAGGAGTGGGCGATCATGCGTGAGATGGATCGCGAGGAGATGCTCGAGTACAAGCGGAAACTTCGAGAGGACCGCAAGTCGGCCGGCAAGCCTCGCTCCTGAACCGGCCGGCCCCCTCCGCCTTGGCCCGCGGCCGACGACGTCGTCAGCCGGGGCGAATCATCGTCTGCGCGGTCTTGCCGCGTCGACTCCCCCCATTCCCCCCAGGAAAGATCGATGAATCGATTGACCCGAGTTCGGAAGCCCGCCCAGGGTTTCACCTTGATCGAGTTGCTGGTGGTGATCGCGATCATCGCGGTCCTCATCGCTTTGTTGCTCCCCGCCGTGCAGGCCGCCCGCGAGGCCGCCCGCCGCATCCAATGCACCAACAACCTCAAGCAGTTGGCGCTGGCGACGCACAACTACGAGTCTGCTGTCGGCTCCTTCCCCATGGGCGACCATCGGGGGCGCTTCTACGACGGGACGACCATCCGCCAGAACTTCGGCCCGTTCGTGGCAATCGCCCAGTTCATGGAGGCCGGAACGGCTTACAATTCCTTCAATGTTAATCTGATGATTATGCTGGCGCCGAACTCCACGGTGAACTCCGTCGGACTCTCGACGCTCTGGTGTCCGAGCGACGGCACAATCGTGGGCTTCCGTTCGACCGACCAAACCGGCTGGGACGATACCGTCATCCCCGTTTGCTACAGCAGCTATGCCGGCAACGGTGGACCCTTGCTCTACTATGCCAACGGGGTCGGGGCGACCAACGTGATGGGCCGGATGCAGGGCATTTTCTCGTATATCGGCGGCTGCTGCGGCGACGGTCGGCCGAGCGTTCCGCCGGTCAAGCTCTCCAGCATCACCGACGGTACCAGCAATACACTGCTTTATATGGAGCACTCGTTCACCAAGGCTCAGTCGTCTTTCAGCTCGAACCCCAACGGGCCGAACTGGTGGACTTCCGGTGACTACGGTGATACCGTCATCGCCGCTCTCTTCCCGCCCAACTACTTCAAGTCGTACCAGGCGTCGGAGCCGGCCTCACTCGGCAAAGGAGGACTCTGGCGCGGGGGCTATATGTTCCCTCGCCCGTCCAAGCGGAACTTCACCCCGGTCGCCACGAGCCTCCATCCCGGCGGCGTCAACGCGGCATTCTGCGACGGCTCAGTCCGGTTCATTAAGGACTCGATTGATTCGTGGAAGCCGGAAGCCATCACTTTCGCGAACCCCGAGTACAACCTGAACGGCCAAAGCTATGGAGTGTTCCAAGCTCTCGCCACTCGCAATGGCGGCGAGGTGATCTCGTCCGACGCTTACTAACCGATTGAATCGGCCTTCGAGTTCGGCGGGAACCCAATCGGGCCCGCCGGACGACACGATATCCCCTTGGCCGATGACGGTCGACGACCTGCCCGTAACGAAAGAAGCTGCCGCCCTCTCGTCGTCGGTCGCCAAAGAACTGAAAGCAGAACGTGCAACTTCGGTTTAGTTTGCCTCGACTATCGATTATAATATGTATACCATGAATTCGATGACGCGAACTAACTTCCCTGACCTCTTCGTAATGCGCGGTGCGGCAGGCTATCCGGTAATTAATACCTCTGTTTTCCGGTGCTTGAACGGGATCGGCCCCCTCATTTGATCCGGGATCAAGAGTCTGAGCATGCGATGAATTGAGCTCACTCTCAGGATGGCATCGCTCGAATGGGTGTGGCGCTCATAATCCCGGCTATTCTTCCAGCTTCAACCCAACCATGCAAACGTCCACTCCATCACCCAGTGACGCGGTAACTTCACGTACCGACCGAACCGGCAGGGCGGCCCACAACCTCGGCTCGTGCTAGTTTGCACTGCGAAATGGCCCTCAAATCTTGCGTCTGTTAAGCTTGAATCAAGCTCCATTCGATAGCTAATGACCTCGTCCTGGAGGTCGGTACCATGCTCCGCACCCGCCAAGAACCTCTCCACCTTCTCGCGCAGCTCTCCCAACTCAGGCTGAAGTTCGATCCCCACCGGGCCCAACTCGATCGCCTCCTCGACGATGATGACATGATCGCCGTCTTCATTTCGCAGCGCAAACTAGTGCTCGTTAGCTGACCGCAACGAGGCGTGATAATTGACCAAACGATTAAGTGAATTCAAAAAAAACCTCGACGACTTGGGCTGCTTGGGAGATTTCGGCGAATTTCCGCCCCGTCCCGTTAGATTCCGAAGGCGACCTCCGTAACTATCCTGGCTGATCTTCGAGCGATGACGGCTCGATCAACCTTGAGTAATGCGTTGGAAGTCGTGCGGTCGGTAATTTCGCATGTCGCCACTGACGTTTCTAAGCGGTGCTTGCACGGATTTAGAACGAAAGAATCGCTTTTCCGAAAGCCATGTGAAGCCGCGCCTTCCGCTCCTTTTGGCGAAGGAAAAAGCGCGTGGAAACGCATCCAAAAAATCTCTTGATTGTTGAAGGTGATTCGACGGCACAACGTGCCTTAGCGATCCTCTTCCGCCATAGGGGATGGACCGTGGCGATAGCCTCCACGATGGAGCAAGGTCTCAGGCTTATCGATCGGAAGCCGAGTTACATCATTCTGGATCTCATGCTTCCTGACGATCAAGGCGAGTCGTTTATCAGAACCGTTAAAACGACGAATCCGTCGGTACGCGTTATCGTTACCACGGGTTGCAGTGATCCGTCGCATCTCGCGACGGTGGACCAACTCTTACCTTATGCCTTGCTTCACAAACCCCTCAATTTTTCAAAGCTGTTTTCGGTCATTACGGCTTGGAACCCGGGGCTTGCTCCGCGATCAGGCTCGCCATACGTACACCCGCGGGAGCAGAGTCGCCCCCGAGACCGCCTCAACACAGAACATCACCGCCAAGAATTCCTGCGCCAACGAATGGAATGCACGGCGAGATCTCACGAAGAAGAGCGAGAAGACGGGGGAGGAATCGACGAGAGATCTCTTATAAAGTCTTTCAAAAACTCCAACGAAACCGGCACGCAGGAGAAATCACCAAGCTTTGTCGGGACTCGTCATCTTCCCCGAAAAAGAAGCCCGACGACTCGCGCTGCTTCAAGATTAAAGCGACCTTCTGCTCGGTTTGCCTTAGATTCCTGATGTGAGCTCAGCGACCCTATTATGCAGATCCCCCTAATCGTTGATTGCTCGACCACGACCACCATCGGAATCGAAAAATCCGAGACATCCTTCTCTACGGATACAATTGTTGAGGTCGCCTTGCGCTTAGAAGCCCTGACAAAACCTCTGGGGAAAACTGCGTGGCTGCCCGGGTTTTGTCAAACCCTCTTTAGAAACCCTAACACAATGCACCGTTGGGTCCGAGCTTCGCATGTGGGTTATGGGGATCAAGCACGGAGAAACACCCATGGCCAAGCCACTTCTGCCTGACGCACTCTGGGAACGAATCCAACCCTTGCTACCGGAACCCAAAGCTCGTCGCCACCGGTATCCCGGGCGCAAGCCGGTCGACCATCGCAAGACGTTGACCGGTATCCTCTTCGTCCTCAAGACGGGCATCCCCTGGGAGGATCTTCCCCAGGAGATGGGCTGCGGCAGTGGCATGACCTGTTGGCGTCGGCTCCGCGACTGGCAGGCTGACGGCACTTGGGCCAAGATTCACAAGGTCTTGCTCGACAAGTTGCGGGGTGCCGACAAGATGGACTGGTCGCGATCCTCCGCCGATAGCCGTTCGCTTCGAGCCCTGGGTGGCCGGGAGAAGACCGGCTCCAGCCCAATCGATCGGCGAAAGAAGGAGAGTAAGCACTATCTTCTCGTTGATGCGAAGAGCACACCTCTGGCGGCGACAATCACCACGGCCGATGTTCCCGACGTCAAGCAGTTGGAGTTCTTGGTTGACGCGATCTCTGCAGTGCGTGGTAAACGGGGCCGACCTCGTCGTCGACCCAAGGAAGTGCACGCAGACCCTGCCTATGATTCGAAGCCTCATCGTCGGCGGTTGCGACGCCGAGGAATCCGACCGTGGATTGCGCGGTGTAAGACGCCGCATGGGAGCGGCCTTGGGAAGTTTCGATGGGTGGAGCAGACGTTGTTGTGGCTGGCACGCAAGCATAAGCTCCAGCTTCGCACGGAACGTCGGGCCGAGATCCGTGAGGCGTTGACCTTACTCAGTTGTGCCTTGATATGTTTCAGCTTGCTAAAGGTCTCATTGTGTTAGGGTTTCTAGTACTAGTTTGCACTGCGAAATGGACCGCTCCCTCAGCGGTTGGTAGACTTCGGGGCGGTCGGTAAATCCGCTGTTTCAACGGCATCTCGGAGGTTCCCACCATGCTCCGTGATCGCTACGAACCTGTCGATCTGTTCGCCCTCGTGCCTCAACTCCAACTTCAATTCGAGCCCCAGCTGGCTCAACTCGATCGCTTCCTTGATGACGACCAGATCTACGCCTGCGTTCGCGCCGACCTCGCCCGTCGCTATCCCCTGACTCCCGTGCACGGCCGCCGCTCGACTCCCGTCGAAGTCATCCTCCGCATGCTCGTGGTCATGCGGCTTTACGGCTGGAGCTACGCCCAGACCGTGTTCTTCGTCAACGACAGCGTGGTGCTTCGCCAGTTCTGCCGCATCTACCTGGAGAAGGTCCCCGACGACACCACCTTGATCCGCTGGGCCAACACCATTGGGCCACCGACCGTACAACAGCTCAATGATCGCGTCGTTCAGCTGGCGCGGAACCTCAAGGTCACGCGTGGCCGCAAGCTCCGTGTCGACACCACCGCCGTCGAAACCCACATCCACTATCCCACCGACAGCGCGCTGCTGGGCGATGGGGTGCGCGTCCTTTCGCGGCTCATGAAACGGGCTCAGGTGGTCCTGGGCAAAGCCGCGGCTCCATTGGGTCCCGAGGCCTTCCGCAGCCGGCTCCGCACGGTTCGCCGGCTATCCCAGCAGTTGCACCGGATCGCCCGCCGCAAGGGGCTGGGGTTCGGGAGGCCCTGAGGAATGCCTATGAGAAGTTGATCGACACGGCCCAGCGTACAGGCCGTCAAGCTCGCCGTGTGCTGGGGGCGTTGCAACGCCAGACGAAGCCACCGGCGCAGCATCTGGTCCAGCGGATCAGCGCCTTCTTGCCCCTGTTGATCCAGGGCATTCACCAAGCCTCCCTTCGAGTTCTCCAAGGCGAAGCGGTGCCCTCTGGGGACAAGGKCCTGTCGCTGTTCGAGCCCCACACACAGATCATCCCTCGGCACAAACCTGGCAAGCCGGTGGAATTCGGCCGTAAGCTTCGGCTCGATGAGATCGAGGGCGGACTGATCACCGGCTATGAGATTTTGGAGCAAGGGGGCGGTCAGGATCAGGCGTGTCTGAAGGCCAGCCTGGAGACGCATCACCGCCACTTCGGTCGTGCCCCGGACCTATTGGCGGCGGATCGCGGGATCGCGTCGGCGGCGAACGAGCGACTGGCTCGTGAGGCGGGAGTGAAACGAATCGCGTTGCCGGGTGTGGGACGGGCCTCACCCGAGCGTCGTCGTCAGCAGAAGGAGCGTTGGTTTCGGCGGGGTTATCGGTTCCGGGCCGGAATCGAGGGACGAATCCACGTGTTGAGACGGGATTATGGCTTGAATCGGTGCCGCTATCATGGCGAGCGGGGGATGGGTCGGTGGGTCGGGTGGGGGATCGTAACGCAAAACCTCGCCCGGATCGCGGAAACGGGGAGGACCAAGTAAACTGGGCAAGGACTCGTCGGACCGGCCAGCGAAGGTACCCAACGAGGGCCAGGACGCAACCCTCGTAAAGACACTTCAATTCATTTCGCAGTGTAAACTAGTACTAGTGTCGCAGTCAGCGCCGAAGAGCTTGCTGAACTCCGGAGCATTCGCGCAAGATTTTATGGCGATTGGAACTACTCCATCAAACCGCACCACCGGAAATTGTAAAGGTTATTTTTTCGCCCTGCCCAAGGCTTCCTTGCGCGTGACAAGTGTATCCTGAATAGTGGTGATTGGATCCTCGGGGATTGTCTGATTGAGCGGCCGTCGAGCCACCGCGCACGAGTCGCCCGCTTTCTCCTCGATGCATTGACATAACTCGCGGTGACTTCACGATTTCATCAAGGAGACGTTGGCCCTCGCGTCAGGAGTTTTTGGAAAAATTTGGAATACCCCTGGAAATCGCCTTGGCCGAACCATTACATTGATAAGGCGATCACATACGGTGCGCATCGTGATCGGTCCCTTAATGCCAGGAAGCTATCGCAACCGTCGGAAATTCATCAATCTCTCGCTTGAACGTTTCGTGGGGCGTTCTTCGCGCCTTTCTCTCTGTCCCGCTGATCGTTCGGCGTGCGCGCGTGGTCACGACTGTCCACTCCGCTTAACTTCCGCTGGGTGGCATGGACGATAATGTTTTCAGATCGGGAAGCGACAAGAGTATTGAGAAATGCCTCGACGTATCGCAGGCCCCCGGTGTGATGGACAAGCGGGCCGACGATCAAGTCAGACCGTGGTTGCGCCGGTTGGGTTGCTGGACAAACACCTCTTGTCGCTTCGCGACCCGATCGAACAAGTGACCTCGAGTTCGTTCATGAACGAACTTTCAATTCATGACAGAGAAAGTCAATTCATTCGCCTATTGATAAGCTAAAACATCGAATTAGAGGGATCGCACCCATGAGCCGCCAACGGATGCTTCCGCGCACCGCGGGTCAACTGCGCGCCGCCCGCGCCTTCTCGCCGATTTTCGAGATCCCCGAACCGCGAATCATGCTCTCGGCGGCCGAGCCGCTCGGCCCTCACCAAGGCCAATCGAGCACGCGGGGAAACGGGGAGCTCAGGCAGTTGGAGAACTTGCGGCTCCTGGAGACGATCTGGGAGCGATCCGGGCATGCGATCGAAGAATCGCGGTTTTCGCTCATCCACGTCAAGGCGGGCCGCCACGCTTCGGCAGCGCATCAAACCCGTCACGCCGACTATGGGCCGGCGGTCTTCTGGGCTTCGCCCGGGGTCTCGACCTCGGCCATCGATTGGCTGCTCCGGAGCGAAGAGCGCGAGGCTCGCGCGGAACATCGAGCCGCGGAACGTTGGGCCTGGACGCAGCGCCATCATAAGCATCGGCACGCGCTTGTCCCCTCCGCGCCCGAGCCGTGGACAGGGACCAACATCGGGGGCATCCACTCGTCGGACCCCGCGCTTCAAGCTCCCTCAACCCCATCAAACCAAGAGCCGGCCCAGCCCTACACCGCCCTCAACACGTTCACCGTGACCGGCACCTCGTTCACGGCTATCGAAGGGCAAACCTACTCGGGTCTCATTGCCACGCTCACCGGCGTCAACGGCCAAGCCAACGTCCTCGTCGACTGGGGTGATGGATCGTCGGGACAGTATCAGGTCAACGGCAACGGAACCGATGTGTTCAACGCCTCCCACGCCTACGCCGAGGCAGGGAGTTACACGATCGCGCTGAGCGCCTCGACGTTGACTACGCCTCCTCCGCCCCCGCCGGCCTCTGCCGTTGCGAGTCGGTCCGCGATCTCGGCCGCCGCCAAGCCGCTGGACCCCAAAAGCACTTACGTCATCACCGCCGCAAGCGCGTTAACCGCCACCGGCACCGGGTCAGCCATTATCGCCGATGCTGCAATTGCCTCTTCCGGGTTAGCCCCCAACCTCAGCTTGACCGAAGGGCAGGCGACCAGCGGTGTGCTCGCCACGTTTCAAGACGCTGCCGGTTCGAGCGACCCCGCCGATGCCAGCGAGTACACGGCGACCATCGACTGGGGCGACGGGAAGGTGGCTCAAGGTACGATCGGGCTCGGTAGCGGTGGGCAATTCACCGTCTCCGGCTCGCATACTTACGGCGAGGAGGGAACCTACCCGATCACAATCATCGCCCACGACAAAGACGGCAGTGCGACCAGCATGACCGGCAAAGCTGTAGTTACCGAGCCGACGCTAGGGCTCACGAACGTCAGCACGATCAATATCACGGAGGGCCAATCTTTCAGCGGCACTCTCGCCAACATCACGGGCGCGGGGAGTTCTGTACCTGCCGCGGATCCGGACCTCGTCGCGACCATCAACTGGGGGAACGGTGTCACGACCTCTGGCGCCGTCTCMGGGACAACCATCATCAGCTCTTATACTTATCCGGAGGACGGAACCTTCCCCGTCACGGTCACCCTTAGCGATGATGGGCACGTCATCGCGACCGCTTCCGAGACGGCCGTTGTGTCCGAGCCGGCGCTTTCGCTTTCGAGTGCCGGTACCATCAACACCTACGAAGGTACCTACGCATGGACGGTCGGCACGGTCAATAACTCCGTTCTTTTGGCCCAAGATCCTGCAACCGCTGTGACCATCAACTGGGGTGATAATCAAGTCACCTCAGGGTCAATCTCGGGCACGACCATCTCGGGAACGCACACGTACACCGATGCCGGAACCTACGCCGTCAAAGTTACCGTTCAGGATGACAACGCAACGGCCTCGACGACCGACTCGATAGTCGTCTCCGAACCGCCTCTGACGCTAACAACGGCGACATCCGGCACCCCTTCATACGTTTCCGGCCTGACCCCTCCCATGCCCCTGGCCACGATTGGCGCGGCAGATACGGATGTGACCGCCACCATTTCCATGGATGGCGGTGCGGCGCAGAATGCGACAATCCAAGGAACYAGTGTTTATGGYAATATCCCTATCAACACAACCCAAAACCCCATCACTCACACCTATACGATCACGGTCTCGGACGACGGYGTRAACGTTTCGGCAACRGGATCAATTATCGAATATCCCGCCCCGGTGGATCCGGTCCCCCAGGGAACGATCAGTGGGATCGTCTTTGACAAGGGATTTGTCGACGGTATCCCTCCGGCAATCAATGTAAATCCGGGTATTCCAGGAGTGTTGGTTTCACTCTTTCGATTGTCGGCATCCGGACAATATAATTTTGTCTCGCAAACATTTACAGACAATCAAGGATATTATCAGTTCGGGCCTCTCAATTCTGGTACTTACGAAATCGTCAAGGACTTTATTCCCCACTACGAGGATGAGCAACCGTCGGTCGGCTCCTTGGGAGGAACGGCCGGTTATAACGCGATCTCCGGAATCGTCGTTCCTAGTACGGTCGGCCCGACACATATCTGGGGGCCGGGTTACAATTTTCCTGAAGACCAAGATCCTAAGATTCTCTCGACACCGGTCAATATGGCCGTTGTGGGGGTACCCTATCAATATGCCATCAAGGCGACGGACCCTGAGCACGACAGGCTCCACTACACGCTTCAGAACCCTCGTCCCGGCATGAGCATTGACCCGGACACCGGCCTCTTCACATGGACGCCTGCCTCCACCGACGTTGGCGGCAGAAACGTCACGGTGGTGGTCGATGACGGAAGACTCGGTATTGCTACTCAGCAGTTCAGCCTAACCGTTGTCCTTTCCGCCTCCGATCAACCACCCGTCTTCGTCTCGACCCCGATCGTCGATGCCTACGTCGGCAACGCATACACGTACCAGGCGATCGCCAAGGATCCGGACGGCGATGCCTTGACCTATTCCGTCACCTCGGGTCCCTCGGGCTTGACCATCGGCGACCCGGCCTCGGGTTTGGTCCAGTGGGTGCCCACGGTCGCTCAGCTTGGTTCTCAACAGGTAACCCTTAAGGCCGACGACGGTCATGGCGGAACGGCTACCCAGACCTATACCGTGGTCGTCCATCCGGGCGCCGGGGATCATCCCCCCGTGATTACGAGCGCCCCGATCACCTCGGTCGTTTCGGGACAGACCTATCTTTATGACGTCTCCGCCGTCGATCCCGACCACGATCCACTCACCTACTCGCTCACCACATTCCCCACCGGGAT